>Ga0255338_1001143_pt1 | contig 55713 bp, 50 predicted proteins | sample MeOH1_35cm_T4_19_FD_203715 | JGI IMG/M metagenome (GOLD analysis project Ga0255338, IMG submission 203715) | Sandy soil microbial communities from University of British Columbia, Vancouver, Canada - MeOH1_35cm_T4_195 | ecosystem: Engineered > Artificial ecosystem > Sand microcosm > Unclassified ... | reverse complement strand
TTTTTTATCTTAGTTTCTAATTCTTTTAAGTGATTAATGTTTTGATTCCAGTACTCAAGCTCTTGTTTGAAAGTTAAACTGTCCCAATCTTTCCTTTCAATGCATAGTTTGTACTTCCTTAGTATTTCCTTCTCAGTTTGTATTTCATCAGTTATATCTTTAAGTTTTTTCCTCGTATCAGATTGTCTCTCTCCTAATGTCTTTTCATCTTCACGGTATTTCGCCAAAAGCTTAATTCTTTCATCTAATTTTGAATAATTATCTTCCTGTAAATCTCTCTTAAGAATACAATCTTTATGTGCTCGTTCTAATTTTGTAATCCAATTTTCCGTAATTAAAATTTCTTGATTAAATCTCTTAGTTGTTCTTTCAATGTCTTGAACTGTTTTTCTTTTCTGGGAAATCTGTTCAATATCAGAAATATATTTTCCTCTATAATTAACAATCTTCCTGTATTCTAAAATCTTCTGGGCTATACTTTTTTGCTCGCTAACTAATTCACTATACAATTCCTTATTTGATTTCAAACTTTGATAAAAACTTCTTTTTTCGATTACCAGTTTGATTTCAATCAATAGATCTTCTAATGTCTTTTTTTGCATTGAAAAAGTATTGAATTCTTCCAACAGTTGATCTAAAGTGTGTTTTTTGTCTTCCTCAAGTTTTTGTTCTTTGTCTAATGTGCTACGAGCAATCGAGATTTCCTTATACAGTTTATCGTAGGATAGTCTTGAGATATTCTGCCCAAGCTTTGAATACTTTACTTCTAACACAGTACTACTTTCAAGTTTGTCGATAGCACTATTGATTACATGTATTTTTTGAGGATCAAAAACAATCTCTTGTAGTTCTTTTTGAAAGTTCCTTACTTTGCTTTTATTCTCATCAAACTCTTTACCAATATGTTTAAGAGTAATTTCAATTAACTTGTACTTTTCTAATGTAGATTCTCCTTGAGGCCAGAACTCTTTTAATGATGTAAATTTCTCTTCCGGTGTCCTGTATCTTAAAAATGAATCTATCTGGTCTTGAGATAGTACATTAGTTTCTGGAAGCCGGTTTAATTCCGAAATTCTAAAGCCGCTATTGTTAATTAGTTTTCCAGGTCGATAATCATTTTTTGTTTCAACCCCTCTAATTTTTCTAAAAACTACTTCTTTAGTAAATTTCTTTCCAGAAGTAATTACTTCAACAACTCCTTTTTTCCCTAATTCATAAGAATTTCTGTTGGTTAATATCACTTTATCAACTTTTCCAAAGTCCTCTTCATTTTTTATAGAATCATTAGTTACTTTTTGTTCCAAACGTTTAATTTTATCACTATACCCCCATTCTATAGCATCAAAAAAAGATGTCTTACCAAATCCATTTGGGGCATACAAGACAATCAAATTGGCAACCCCTCTTTCATTTTCAAATAAAAAATTCTGAGTTCCTTCGTAAACTCTAAAATCGGATATATTTATTTGCTTAATTTTACTCATCTCCAAGTTGAATTAAAAGTTTATCAATATCTCCGTTAGCCTGCTCAACTGCATTTAGAATTGCATGATCATATTCACCCAAATTGTCTAATAATGAATCTTTAATGGATTTCTTTTCATTAATGGAAAAGTCAAAAATATCAGTATAAATTCTGGTTGCAATTTCAGAATCATCCAACTCCTTCCCGACATTATCAACAACCAATTTTCGAGTCGCAAATTTATCTTGCTCAATTTGTAACCTTAAATCTAAACTTATCGGCTCTTGTACTAAATATAACTGATAAATATTCCAGCGTTCAACATTTTTTTCTAGTGTTTGGCTTTGAAAGTATATCGCAAGAAAATCTCTTAAATCATCCTTAATCTTTAACAGCTTCATTTCATTTTCAACTTGAATTGAAAAAATGTAGATGTTGTAATTATCTTCTTCTTTTTTCCAGCAAACAAGATTTGAGAAAGAGGCAAACTCCTCAAATTTGTTCAATCTTTCTGTTACTTCTTCCGCTTTAACTAATTGCATTTTCTATAAGTTTTTTCAGGTCAGAGGTAATATTTTGCAAAGAATCACTATTTATAACTTTATCTCTTAATTGTTTAAGGCTAAGTACTCCGATAGATACACCATAGATACTAGGACCTGAATTCTCTAATCCTGAGATATCTTTAATTATCATATTGGCACTTTCTATTTTAGTACCAAAATTTTCTTGATGAGAGTTAAAAATGTGGCATGCATTTTTTGCTAAACTTCCTTTTGTGAATTCACCATGAATATATTTCTTAACAATAGATGAATATGTTTCATCTTCAGTAAAATAAAAATTTATCACTACAGGGGTTTCTACAGGATTCTGTGTTTTTAAGAATCCAAATTTTTTTGAAATCTCTGTCCTTGAAAGAGTGATCTTTATATGGTTAATCTCAGTAAAATTTCCTTTTATGAATCCAATGAAAGTCAATAATTGCATCCAGCCTTTCCATAGGTGTTCATCAACTACTTTTGATGTTTTTAAGTAGGCAATTATTTCATCAATACTTTTGTCTTTCTTAGGATAAAACAGTTCTCCTTTTTTGCTATCCAATATTCTTTGTGGATCAATTATTTTAATTATTTCACCAGCTTTAGTTTCACAATCTAATCTACGATCTTCAAAGCCAGAGAATGCGTCACCTTTATAACGATCAAAACAGCCTAAACTATCAGATTTAAATTTAATATTGTTTCTTTCAAGAAAGGGTTTCGCTTTTTTAATAGTAACTCCACTAAGATAATTTTGATTTAAATATCGAATTATAGCAACGACTTCACTACGTTCATTTATCATTGGTGAACCTGAAAAACCATCATATTGTTTAGTATTACTATAGCCTCTTACATCTAAGTTAATATCATGAATTGTATCAGTGCTATTTTCGATTGTTCTGAAAATTGTCCCTTCCAAAGGCTCGCCAATATGATTCCCGTCGAAAGTATTTGGATAGCCATATGCATCAAAGTATTCATCTTTGACTAGTTCTGAATAACAGAGTGATAGATGTATTGGATTAGTATATTCGCCATTTAACCTGATAAGAGCAAAATCACATAATTCGCAATAATCTACAAGCATCCCAGTGTATTCTTCTTCAGCTTCACCACAATTAGTTATTACAACACTCAGATCCCTAACTAGAGTAACTTCATGTATTACATGCTCCGCTGTTAATATCAAGCTAGGAGAAACAAAGAACCCTGAACCTTTATGAATTCCACACTTGATTCTACAGGTCGATTTTATTAGTAACTCATCTTTATTCATAAACTAATATGTTCTTCTACTTTAATGTCGTATTTAAAATCATTTTGCAAAGATTCATCATACAGCCCCCTTAAATGATCCAGTTCATAATTAAAAATTAATTCTCTTCTTTCAATCCCTTCAGATAACTGTCGATTAATAATACATGCTATCGTTTCTATGTCCGGATGTGTGTGTTTGGGATGTTTCCCATTCGTTGAGAAAATAAACTTACCAGAATCAATATACTTAAAGAGTTCAGAACCACTACTACGAAAACTACCATGATGTGAAACCTTTATTGCATCAAAGAATAACGGATAATTTTCTTCTCTTTTTCTAATTGAAACTACTGCATTAATAATGTCTTCACTATTAGCATCTCCCAAAAAAAGCAGACGTTTTTCTCCCTGATTAAGAATAAAGGCAATGGAACTTCCATTTGCAGACGAATTATCCGGGATATATTCAACATTTTCGGAACAATTTTGAATGAATTCCTTGCTTATAACAACATCGCTGGATGAGATAGTTCCTTCTTCAAGAATTCTCTCAGCCTTTTCCTCGGACAAAGAATAAAATTCAAAGGCATCATCAAACAATTCGTCATCTTTAGGTTTAAGTCCAGCTCTTGCTAGGTCAACAAGAAAATCTGTCTCAAGGAGTTTTAAATTCTGATTATTAGGATTTAATAATTGAATTGAAGCATTGTTACCTAAATTAATTATTGAAACATAATCAATGCTAATCGCGTTTTCTTGACTATCAGAATTCCAATTATAACCATTCTTTAATAATTCAGCACCCAAAGTTGTTGCTTGTAATGCACCTATCTCTCCTTCAATATTCACTCTCTCTTTAGATTTACAGCTAGCAATATATGCTTCAATCTTTTTTCCATCTGCATAGTTAACTAAGCCATCCTCTCTTTTATGAAATTGCAAATGCCTGTAAGTATTCAGCCAAACTTGGTCAACTTTAACAATTTTAGCATCTTCTGATTTCCCATTATCTTTAAAGAAAAGAATAGCTCCATTTATATGATCAGCATCATAATGAGTGATTATAAAACGATCTATTTTTTTATCCTTTCCTAAAACAGCCTTTAGTTTTGGAAGAATATTTTCCTTATAACCAAAACCACAATCAATCATTATATTGATTTCAGATTCAGTATCTGGTGATAGTTGTACCAAAAAGCTGTCGCCATACCCCGCTTGAAACAGATGGATCTTTATCATCTTAATTCATTTATTTTTCTTTCTTAATGTTTAACATTATACTTCAAATCTACGACAAAATAAACTTAGAGAAAACTCACTTATTTGAATATGTTAATAAAAAGTAATTTATTCACACATTTTCAAAAACTCCTCCTCAAAAACCAGTCTGATATTACAGCCTTGTGCATTCAATTGCTCGATCTTTTGCATTTTGGAAGGTCCTGGAGCTGAACCCGTAATGACAAAATTCGTTCGCTTGGTAATAGAAGTGTCTATATCGGCACCCAGCTTTTTGACTAAATCAGCTGCAGTATTTCTATCAATCGAATTCAAGACGCCGGTAAAAACAACCTTCTTGGCATAGAACGGGCTGCTGCTATCAGCGTGTTCCAAATCTGGTTTTAATACATTTCCACAAAGATGTTCATGCCCCTCCGGCTGAAAAATGTTTGATGACTTCTCAGAACGAAGAGTGACCTTTGAAAAGTCAGGTTGAATGCCACGCAACAAATTCAAATACACTTTGGCGCAAGCTTCTGCATCGCTGGCTGCATTGTGATGCTTATTCATTTCTATTTCAAAGGCTTCGCATATCTCACTAAGCTTACATCCTGTTTTTGAATAGGTACAATCACACTCAAAATTTGTGTATGAAAATCCGTAGAAATCAAGAGCTTGCTCCAGACAATTAATATCAAATGATGCATTGTGTGCAACTAAGCGCTTGTCCTGAATCAATGGATGGATTTCTTTCCAGACTTCCGAAAAATCTGGTGCGTCCATAGTCATTTCCGGTGTGATTCCATGGATATTCATATTCACAGCAGCATATTCATTTTGAGGTGGCTGTACCAGTTTCGAAATCGTCTTTGTTATTTCTCCGTTCTCGACAATAGCCAATCCAATTTGGCAAATGCTCCAGCGCTTGCCGTGAGCAGTTTCTACATCAATTGCTACAAAATTCATGATTTTCATTTTTAAGATAACACCAGACGATCATTACTTTGGGTAATCATATTAGCCGCGAGGGCAAACTCAATTCCCATTTTTATGCCTTGTTCCACATTTCCGCCCAACCGGGCATACCCAAATAAGCGGGCCGTTTCTTTAATTAAATCTTCAGCAGGAAGACTAATCTGATTCTTCAATATTTCAACAGTTGCGGCGGCAATTTCTTCTTTGGGAAGATCTTCGGCATTGCGCTTATATTCGTCCTCCATCGGAACCCTGAAAATTTTGTAAATTTCAGGCATCTGATCATCTCTCCAATATACCAAAGTTCCATTCTGCCGGGTAAATTTTAAACTCATCTGAGAATAAAGGGAAGTCAGGTAATCATTTAATCTCACACCTAAACGGGTTATTCCCCATGCGGTTAAAATTCGTTTGGATAATAAATTCTGGCATATTGGAGCCTCAACTTGAATGACTTGCCTGATTTGATTTTGTATCTTATTTTCTCTTCGGAAGTCAAAAAAATCATCTGAAACTGCAATACTTGTTATCGGTAAATTACAGATTTTATACGTTTCGTATCTCTGGACTTCTTTGATGACATGTTGAGTGATCCCCTGCAATTTGACTTCCGAAAACTGTTTATTAATTGGTTGAGAATTTTGATCCTCAACCGATCTATCAATTTCAATCTTCTCTTTTGGACGCTGAACCTCTTTAATTGTAGCAATAATATCCTGAAGTACTTTTTGAGGATTATCCCACCAATCGGGCGACCAAAGTTTGTATATGTTCCAACCCAGAAGTCTTAAAACATCGGCTCTCACAACTTCACGATCCCTTGCGGTTTTGGCAGATTTATAATTTTCCCCGTCTGTCAAAATTCCAAGAAGGTATTCTTTCGGTTTCTCAGGGTTAACTATTCCCAAATCAATCCGATAACCGGAACAACCAATGTCAGTATGCACAGTATAACCCAATTTCTGAATTTCATCTGCTACTAATTTCTCAAATGAATTGGTTTTGGATTTTCTTGAATAGTCTTTTTGCGACAGAACCATTTTCCCCTTTTCAGAATATTCAAGGAATGCCTTAATTCCAGCAACTCCTTCGGATGTTGTTCGGGTAATATCAATCTGATCAGAACGTAAAGTGGAATAGACTTTCATTTCATAGCGGGCCCTGGAAACAGCAACATTCAGGCGTCGCCAACCGCCGTCCCGGTTCAATGGTCCAAAGTTCAGACTTATCCGACCTTCTTTATCCGGACCATACCCCATTGAAAACAGAATGACATCCCGCTCATCACCCTGAACATTTTCAAGATTTTTTATGAAAATTGGTTCACTGGATTCTGAAGCTATTGCATCCAGATCGGGTCTCAATTTCAAAGCCTCATTTAATAAATCATCGATAAGGTTTTGCTGAGCCGAACTGAATGTAACGATCCCAATACTTCGTTGAGAAAGAACAGGATCGGATAAACGACGAATTACTTCTTCGACAATAGCATTTGCTTCGAAACGATTTTGACGTGTTTTTCCCCGATCGTAAAATCCCGGCACGTGAACGTTATTTACTTTAGTTGCTAAGTCGTCAGGAGATGGGAACGTTAGCAGCTTATTGTCGTAATAGTTTGAATTACTGAAGGCAATAAGACTTTCGTGTTTGCTCCGATAATGCCATAGTAAATGTTTGGAAGGAATTGAAAGAGCAAGACAGTCATCCAAAATACTTTCCAAATCTTCTTTCTCGGCATTTTCTTCGTCAAAATTGGTGGTAGAAAAAAAGTTGGTTGGAGGCATTTGTTTCGGGTCTCCGACGACAATCACGTTTTTCCCACGCGCAATTGCTCCAACTGCCTCGCATGTTGGCATTTGAGAGGCTTCGTCAAACACAACCAAATCAAATTTGGATTGGTCAACATCGAAATATTGAGCTACAGAAATCGGACTCATTAACATGCAAGGGCATAACCTGGGAAGCAAATTCGGAATCAAATCAAATAACTTTCGCACAGACATTCCTCTTCCTTTATTGCGAATAGCACGTTGAAGTATACCTATTTCAGAGCTTTGCGATGCTTCCTGTGTAAAAGAAGGTATAGAAGACGCCAGTTTAGAAAATAACTCAGCCTTGGTTAATTCTTCAAAATACTTACTCTTTTCTTTGTACTTCCTGATTTTGGTTTCAAATAACTTTCCGTTGAAAGCAGATAAATTGGAATCACTGGAAATAATAAATTCTGCACTTAGGCGGTAAACTCCTTTCCGGAAAGAATCAATAACTTCTTCATTCTTTAATTTGCCATTGCGATAATTTTCAATTACGGGCGATAATTCACCACGACTGGCCTTTTCCATTGCCAGATTCCAGCTTGACCAATCACGTAAGGAATCAATATTGTCTTTCCACCGTAAAGCTTTTTCTTTCCAAATCAGGCTCCAGTTTTCGCCAGTTGATGCATTTGTTTTAAAATCAATTCCCAATAATCCAGCCAGCTGATTTTCAACAGAAGATGTTTTCTCAAACAAATCAACAAAAGCCTGAAAGTTCTCATTGTTGATATCTTGATAGGTTTTGGCTCCATCTGATAGCTGACTAGCGAGCTGAGTGCGAATTTCTTTGGCATTGATTGGATCTTTAGAAATTGAAATCAAAGCCTGATGAATCCGAATAACCGATTCACAAATAAAAATCAACTTCTTCCAGTCGCTGTTTCCACCATTCCACATGAATTCCAGCATTTGTGAAAGCATTCCGGCGTTTTCATCCAGAACAGCTTGTTCTTTTTGGCACTGAATAACCAGTTCCATAAGTGGAATCACTTTCTCCTTGCTTACTTTTCCAGATTTCGATAACAGATTCAGTGGTTTCAAAAGTTTGTTCTGTTCCAGCCATTTGGGCAAAAACCATTTTTCTGAAGCTAATTTCCACTGAGCTAATGTTGTATCAGCATCGTGTTGCAACATTTCTTTCCTGAAATCATTCAACAATTCGGTTCTGAATTGATCCCGGCTGATTCCGTGCTTTGCCAAAACGATAACATTTCCCAATGTGTGCTCTACATTTCCTGCCTGCATAATTGCTCCAGGAGTATCAGGCAAATTCAAAAGCTCCTTTATTAATCCGGCAATGGCTAAGTCCTGTCCCTTCTCTGAAATAGGGGTATTTATTTTTAGTCTTTCGCAAACCAATTTCCGGCTTCTAACCAATTGATCTAATAAACTGATGTACGAAGAAATTAATTCCAGACTTTGAGATTTCATTGCCTGACTGTAAGAGGTGGCCGTAACCTCAGCCAAAGGATGATTAAACGGATGACCACAAAGTGTTCCTGCGTTTTGAAGTTCTTCAACTAAATCAACAAGTTCAGCATATTTTGCCCCCGCCAAATTTTGAAGGAATTGGCTGTCAAATGATACAACATCTGGGGTTCCGTTCAATTGCGAATACCCATTAAAACATTCAAATAGAGAAAAACCAAACGGATATACTTTGTGAAGCGATTCAACGTACAAGTTCAATTCTTTTCTCAAGTTGTGCAGTCTTTCTGCTTCGGTCTGGTATTCCAGCGGAGATGACTTTTTAACTACTTCCGTGGTTTTCTGCAATTGTTCTAAAATGGTTGATTTCTTAGCTTTATTGGAATGCAATTCCAAACAAAACGGATCAAGCCCAATATCAGCCAGTCGTTTTTGAACAACAGATAGTGCCGCCATTTTCTCAGCAACAAACAAAACCCGCTTGCCTTGAGCCAGTGCATTGGCAATGATATTCGTAATTGTTTGGGATTTACCTGTTCCGGGAGGGCCGTGAAGAATGAAACTCTTTTCCTGAACCGCGGCACAAATAGCTTCAAGCTGTGAGGAATCTGCACTGATCGGCAGAGCAATATCTGAAGGTTGATATATTTTATCCAAATCAAGGCTTTCTTCAAGAGCATCTGTGGATTGCCATTCCATCTTACCTGAAATAAGGCTGGCAACAATCTTGTTTTGCTTTAGCTTTTCAGCGTTGTTGTGTATATCATTCCACATAATAAACTTGCTGAAAGAGAAATTACCAAGAAATGCCTGTTCTTCTACGTCCCAACGAGATTGAGACATTATTCCATGACGTACTATATTGAATATCTTTTTTACATCAACGCCACTTTCATCGCGCGGCAATTCATCCAGTCCGTGGATTACAATGCCAAAATCCTGACGCAGCATCTCAAGCAAAGTAATATTCATCAACGTTTCCTCCTCCCGGCTGCGGATCACATATCCTTTTTGTGCCGATTTTCGGATAATTTCAACCGGAAGCAGAAGTAATGGAGCAAAACGAGGAACTTCACTTTTGGCGGTTTCATACCATTTCAAAAAACCTAAGGCCAGATATAAGGTATTGGCTCCGTTTTCCTCCAATGATAACCTTGAAGATCTGTATAATTTTGTCAAAGCCGACCCTAACTCGCTTTCGGTAAGGTAACTCCGAAGTCGTTTATGGCCCAAATCATGCTTCAGCAAATCAACAATAGGATCAGACATATTCACTGCCTGATATATCCCTGAAACATTGAGTGGGTTTGACCAATCCGCTGGCTTTGATAATACCTGAAATTCAGCACCATCGGCCAAGGCATCTTCAAACGAACTGAGATTTACCGATATTAGTTGAATAGTATTTTGTGTAACACGGAGGTTTAACAAGTTATTCCTAAGGCTTAAATCCAACAATTTTCTCTCCCATAGTTTTTGTTTGGAAAAGGAAGACTGTTCTGGAATATCTAGTTTTTCAGCAATAATTTCATCCGGAACTTCAGTGCCGGTAATATTCAAAGGAACATCAACAATCTTCCATCCATCAGCGGTTTTTATGCGCTGAGGTAATGGCCTTATCCCGCCAAATCTTGCCCGTTTAATATCAACGAATAGAATGAAATCATCTTCATTCGTCAATTTGTGATTCGCATGATTCATGGCTTCATCAAAAGAAAAAGATTGCCCTGAATTCATGCAGGTTGCTTCAACCAGTCCTATTTCATTGATCCCAGCCGCTACTCTCTTTTTCAGCAATGAAACATCATCATTCACGCTGTCTGCAAAGGTCTGATCAACTAACCAACTTCCAACAAAAGCATGACCTTTAATGACGATAACAAGTGGATTCAGACCCACTGCTTCCAAACAACTCGCGTACAGAAAAGCCATATCGACACATGTGCCAAGCTTCTGCGAGAAGATTGTATCGCACGTCCGGATTCGCTGACCTTCTTTTTCAAAGCTTGCCGGAGGAGAACAATAGACGATATCAAGACTTTTAATTGCTTCGTAAATCGAGGCCATTTGTTTTTTCACCCTATCAGGACTCATGCTCTGATAAGCATCAAACGAAGGACTGCCGGTCCAACGATTAAGAACTTCAGAAGCAGATCGTATGATTTTGGAGATTTCTGGATGGTTTGGCGTTACAAATGCAGCCATCATTTCCGGCAATATTCCTATTCCGTTCCATTGATCGTAGGCCAAAATATCTAAAGAGTAATGTTCTTGAAAAATTAACTCATTATTGGATTTAACAGTGAGTTTTATTTCTCCTGAAATTTTTTCTGTCAATTCAGACAAAAAACGGGCAGAAAGCCGAAAGTCTTTTGTGTCAATAGTTACAGCTTGCCCAGGCGAGATAATATCAATCTGATGAGACCACAAGCTAGCAAACTCAGGCTCAGCTTCAATTTGAATTTGGACACCAATCAATTCTATCTCTGAACTATTTTCGATGCTGAACTTTCTAACTAAAGGAACTCTATTTTGTTGAATCGCGTAATTTACCACGGAGGAATATAGAAATTCAATCTTGGGAAGAACATCAATTACCGTCATAATTTTGGAAGTCAAGTATATTTAAAAGGAAGAAATTTGTTCGTTTAAACTTCTCGACTATAAAATTATGAAATTCAATCAACAATAAGTTAATTATTCGTCTGCCATTTTTAGTGCATCTTATATTTTTCTATGATGCCTTTTTCTTTTTTGATTGACTTTATTGATCCTGTTATCATTTGATAATTCGCCAGCTCTTTGATTTGTCAAGCTTCTTAATATCTGAATCTTTAGTTCTTTCAAGAACTCATTTTCATTGGTCGAGCTGACAGGATTTAGCAAATTTGATATGCCTTTGCCTGTACCTAGTGTTTTATTTTCATCTAAAAACCTCGGCTTTTCTTCAAAATCCCCCATTCTCACTGGATGCCTCACTGGATTCCCATTTTCATCTGTCACAAAAATAGAGTAACCTCTCCCCGATTTCCTTATCTCAACATTAAAAAGTTTTAAGGCTTGATCATACATTTCCTTTGATGTGATAAATTCCATCCGGTTAAGTTGGCCAAATAAGCTTTCCATATTTTGCTTCAGGTTTTTGCTGGAACCTGAAAAACGATAATTGAGTATTTCTTGTGGTTCGTCCTTAGTTAGTTGGTATTTCTGCTCCAGGTCTTTAATAAACCGCTGCGTCTTCTCTTTTTCGTAACTGTCAGTGATCTTCTTTCCGGTATTACAATCGATACGGGTAGATACAATATGAAAATGCACTCGTTCCAGATCAGCATGCTTATAAACCAGGTATGGCTGGTTCCCGTAGCCTAGGTGTTTCATCAGGTTACCGATCTCAGTTCTGATACCGGAATCCCCGAGCCGAACCAAATCGCCGACTGTCGGATTAACTGAGATATGCAATCCGGGTTTTCTCACGCGGGTATTCCGGTCCTCAATTGCTTTGAAGATCCCATAACGAGCGTTCTTGTCTCCCAGAAAAGGATTCATCTCAGGCGTATTCCGGCTTTGGTAAAAGAAAGCATAATGCCGCTCAACCTTTCGCTCGTTGTAAAACAACGTATTTTTTGTGCTGCAAGCCTGGTGAATTTTTATAATCATTACTCTGGGCTTTGGTGGTTCAATGAAAGAAAATCAATGCAGTAAATTCTGAAGGGTAATCAAGCAATTTCGCATCATTTCAAAAGCCTGTTTTAACAGTTGCCGGTCATTATCTCCAACATTATATCCTGTAAATGAATTCATCCTCTTGGATAGCTGGTTCAGGTTCACCCCGATTTTATTCAACTCATAGTCTAGGCTACTGAGTTTCTCTTTAGCCTGGTCATCCAACGAAACCACTTTTCTTTTTGACTGATCAAATAGCTTATTCCGCATATAATCACTCATGCAGCCATACTTTTCCCTTTTGACCAGAAATTCAAGTTTTTGCTTTTCATCGCTGCTCATCAACAGTTTTACAACTATTTTTCGTTTTTCCTTGTCAGAAATTCTGGGCCGCATTTGTGTTTTGTACCTGTTTTAACGTTCAAAGTGGGGAATCATTCAACTATCGGGGGAATGATCTTCCGGCGACAGCCGGAACAAGCTGAAAGGTTTTTATGGCCATAAAAACACAACTTGCATTCCCCCACTTTGAATAAGAGCTTCTCCTTGGATCTTCGCTTTTTCTCCTTGAATTTTCATCGTCATCTTTTTAACTTTTGTCAAAAAGAAAGGGAAACCTGACTTCAGCATTTCCCCTTCCGGTTTTGAAAACGAGACCTGTTATTTATATTAGTGGACCTTTTGTCTGGCCCCTTGCTTTTCCGATTGTTTAGCATCCGTTTTTAAGTCTTCGGATTTTTCCTGCTTGAACTGCGAGAAACTGATATTCCGGTTGGCTGCATCCACCTGAAGCGTGGCTGAGAACTTTTTCTCATTTTTGCCCATCATTCCGTCAACCACAACTTTTTGTCCCGAAGCCAGTTTTTCTTTTTGCTCCGAGCTAAGTTCCACCCCCTTGATCTTTTCCGGCACCTGGATCATCTTAGTCTGGAGCGGGATCAGTTCATTGGTTTTGGAATCAATGGCCAAATAGTAGTTGTCTTTCTTTCCGTCGCGTCCGGTTAATTCAACTGTTTTGCCCAGGTTCTTGTCATTGAGCAAAGCCGCTTTTTCTTCCTTTGAGAACTTATACCCCATGTATTCGTCAGGGACATTGAGCCGTTGGATTGGATGGATTTTAATATCCACCGATCCGTCTTCCTTGCTCTGAAGCCGGATTTTAGCCGGGATTTTGTACTCTTCATTTCCGATCTGGGCCTTGACCGTGTAGAGTTTATCCGAACGAAAACCGTTCAAAAAATCGGTCATTTCCTGTTTTTCCATCTGTTTGATCAGGTCGGCTTTGATACCTACTTTCTCAAGTTTGTCAAACGGAATCTGATCCATTGACATTCGTGTGCTTTGTTGTTGTTCCATAGCTTTTAAAATTTACATTGTTAGTACTAATGGTTGTTATCTGTAATTTGCATTCTTATAAATGCTATTGTATTGCTAATCAATTTCATAAACACGCTTTTCTTTTCGGCTGATTTCCACCAGTCCTCGCAGTATCTGGTACTTTTCTTCCGGCTTTCGGATAGCATATAAATGCAGTATTGGCGTGGTTTTGTCCGAAGTATAAATGGTCAGGTTTCCCAGCCCAAACATCCGGTATATCAAAGGTTTCTCTATCAGGAAATCTTTGATCCTGTAGTTTTCGACAAACTCATATTTTCGAAGCATAACTCCTGATGTGTATCTGAGTTGTTCCGGATCGATCTCGTAACGAATGCACCAAACGTTCAGCATTTGCCAGAAGAGGTTTATAAGGATGTAGATCGAAATGTAGATCGGGAGCCGGTCAATATGAATTGCCAATTTTTCCGGCAGGATTGAGCTTACTTGCTGTTCTTCCAGCATGATCTTTAAAAGGATTAAAATCGGTATTGATAGAATGGTCAGCAAAAAGGTTTGCAGGTTTAACAGTTGTGACGGTCTGCATTTAAAGTATGTGGTGCTTTCAATCATGGTTTATTACTTTTTAAGTGGTTTTGACTGTTTAGTGGTTTTGACTGGGATGTACCAGGCTGATTGGCCTCTGGGTCCGGTATTTGATTGGCTATTCTGCGGATGTCATTTTGTATCTGGGTGCGATTTCTCTCCAGGACTTCGGGAATATTATCGAACCTATAAAAATCCGGGATTGGTAGATAACTGGTTTCTTCCTCCTTCTGTGCTTTCAGGTTGATCCGAATCAGGCAATTGAAGTTTTTCTGAGCAATAGCTTCCCCGTAGTTATCGGCGATCTGTCCGACCATATAACCCTGCGGCAAAGTGGCAATCTTGCCTTCCGGCACCAGAAAATCCAATTGGGTCGAGAATGTTGCCGATTGAACATTCCGGTTAATGTTGAGCGATTGGCGTTCCTGAAGTATTTTACCCATACGGTTCTGGATAAATTTGGCCGTCTCCCCTGCTGCCTGACCACACAGTACATTGCCGATATTGCTTGTAATGGCATTGGCCTGCTCTTTCCCGTAATCGCGGATCAATTGATCAATGGTCTGTACTCCCAGAAGTGTCGAAATCCGGTTGCTTCGTGCTGTTGCAATCAAGGTATCGAGTCCTCGGAAGTAAATTGTTGGCAGCTCGTCAAAGATCAGCGATGAAGGTTGCTGTCCTTTTTTATTGATCACCTTCAGCATCCGGGTAATGTACAAAGATAAAACTGCCCCGTACATTTCCACCCGAAGCGGGTTATTCGCCAGACACAGGATTTTAGGCTGCTCCAGGTTATTGATGTCCAGTGAAAAGTCATTGCCCGAACATATCCAGTAAATCTCCGGGCTGATGATCTTCGAGATGGCAATCTTCAAACTCCCCAACTGCCCTTCCAACTGTTCCCTGGCCCCGCGTTTGTGCGCACTGATAAACGGGTTAATAATGTTGGCCACATCTTTTTCCTGCTCCAGAATCGCAAACAAATCATCGTAATCCATTTGTAGCAATTCAATCGCATGAGGCAGCGTACAGAACTTTCCATCCTGGTGTTTTTTCAAAAACCAGATTACGGCAGCAAAGAATGAGACAGCGCTTTCTGAGAAAAACTCTCCCTGCTGGCGTATCCATTCCCGGTTTAGGTTATACAGGATTGTCCGGGAAGATTCAAAGGCATCAATCGGGCTTTCCATCCACTCGGGAGCTAATGGATTGCAACGGAAGGATTTCTCGATATTCTCGAAGTTGATCACATAAAACTGAGCCGATTCCGGCAGCTTACCGTTTTTCTTGGCTTTCAAAAAATGGTTGTAGGTAACCAGAGAAAGGTCAGGATATTTAAAATCGTACACGCACATCGAAAACCCTTTTCTCAGGTGCTGCCGGATAAATGGCAGCACCACTGAAAAAGATTTTCCCGAGCCCGGAGTACCAATGACCATCGTTGCCCGAAACGGGTTGACAATATTGATCCAGCCCTGATGTTCATTGCCTTTATAGAGGTAAACTGTTGACAGGTTCACTGAATACTCATTGGCCTTCAGGGTTTCTTCCTGCGGAAAACTCTCATTCTCGACGTTGAACCGGTCTTTCATTAGGTTGACGTTGATCAGTTTGGAAATGTTGTCAAAACCGATGTTTAGCAGTACAAAACCGGCAAAGGTCAGACCCAGATAAAACGCCGGGAAAGATTTGAACACAACCAAGCTTCCCCAATACAGGATTAACCCGGCTATGGTCTGCCCGACAATGGTTGAAACCATCAGCTCCCGATCTTTATGCGCTTTGGTCCCAATACAGGTGATAGCCAAAAAAACCAGGCATCCCACTTTGGACGGATACAGACTGGCCACGAACTTGAGGTTTTGCATCTTTTCGATCACTGAATGAAAAGCAGGTATCTGTATCCCTTTTAGAATGAAATAATTCAGTTGCGTCAGGTACAGCGATGTAAAAAGCAGTATATAGCTGAAAAACCGGAATCCTTCATGCATTTTGACCAGTTCGTGTGATTCATGTTCCATGGTTGGAAGATTAGGATGTCAGAATATTTGAATCCAGAATAATCGGGTGATAAAGTGATTGCAAATCAAATTGAAGGCAGATAGTGATCCCGGTTAGAATTTCCGGGCTTTGAGGATATCTTTGTTTTTCAGGTTAAAGTTGAGTTTTCGACCAGTGTTGCCCAAGGCTTTTTCGCCCAACTCAATTCTCAGAATCCTTTGATCCGGAATGGTCAGTTTTTCCATCACAACGACTTCTCGGACGGTCACCTCTCCCGGAATGCGCTGAACCTTGTTGCGCTGGTATTGTGGAAAAACCTGAAACTCCTGAACATTGGTGGCTTTAGCCTTTTTCTTATCGGTGATCCAAAAATTAAAACTTTCCACGTCGTATGCCATGTTGGTTTTGTTGGTCACCTGAAGCTCAAAAAAGAGAGCATCGTTTTTCAGGCTAATCGAATTCAGACGAACTTCAATTCCATCTTTTTTAGCCTTTCGTTTATGAAACTGGTGCCGACGCTTTTCCAGAACCTGATCGCAAAGGTCTTTGAACAGGTAATCAGGCATCAGTTTGCCGGAAAAGGTCATCGCCTGCTGTGACTGAAAACTTTCAATCGGGTAAGTAATCGGGGCATCGTTGCCGTAGGTCAGCTCAAACGAATAAATATGATCGGCACAAACCACCGTCAGCGAAGTGGGTTTTTCAAACGGCTGAGTTGCTTTGATCCGAACTAGATTGGAAAGCTCCGATACGACCTCAGCCTGAACAAGAGAATAATCTCCGGCTTGAACATAGCTGACTTTATCTGGACAAACCAAATGGCTGGTCTTGGTGTCTGATACTATTAAGTTATTTGTGATTGAAGGTAAGTTATTCGTGTTTGTGGATTGAACCTGCTGGGCACTGACAGACAAGTGCACTGCCAATGCAGTAATAATGATAATGATAATTGATTTCATGGATGTTGTATTTTTACGATTATTTGGATTTGTTGACTAAATACACCAGGGTATTTTTCTTGACAGTGACTTTCTTGATGCGGATCATTTTCAATAAAGATTGCGCAGTTCGGTCGGCAGCCTGCATCCCCATGTAAGTCAGTGGATTGTTGCTTACCCCAAACATGGAGGAGGTATTGGCGCTACTGCCCACTTCTTTGGCTACTTTTCGTGAAGCATTATCCGGCACATACAGACCGGGTAGCCCGTCCAGGTCGCAAACCGTGATGGCCACAGGGACAAACTTTTCGCCAACCGGTATTTGCTGCACTTCGATCTGAAGCCGTTCATTACTGACTTCACAGGTTCCGTACAGGAACGTGTTGGCGGGGATTTTCACCCCGTTTAGCCAGGCTTCTTCTAACAGGCGCAGCTTTACGCGGTTGCCGGTTAAAACGGTGGTCGTCTCATAAACTTCGGCTTCGATAACCGGAACTGCCGTATCTTTGGGTTTAAAACCTGACTTTCCGCTTTTCTCCAGGGTAGAACGCTTGTTCTTTTCCGCTTCCAATTTTTCATTTTTGGCTGTGGATTCTTTCAACCTGGTACTCAAAGAATCGTTCTGCTTGGCCAGTTTGCTGTTCTGTCGGAAAACTTTGTCAAGTTCTTCAATTCCCGTTACCGGAAGTTCAGATGATACTTTTTTACCGGTTGTTTCCTTTTTTGCGTCGATCTGCTGCTCCGGCTGATTATCCCCTGATTTTGATTGGCTGTTCTCCAGATCTTCCCGAACGGTTTGTTCTTTTTGCCGGATATGTGCCAACAGGTCAACGGATGGTTCCTGCTCCATGGCCGGAACCGGATCGTTTTTATAAAGGTTCCGTTTGCCGGATAGCAATCGCTTTTCAGACAGTGCCTCTTCCGGGTTTTCTTCCGTCGGCAGTGAATCAGCTTCTCCGCCAATGTTATAATCATGACTGGTGGTCACTTCCTTTTTCTGGGAATAGTTGTCCATTTTGTCGTAAATCGCGACACTTTTATCAGCATCCGGCAGGGTGTAATTGGCACCTTTTGCCGTTTGCTGCAGCTTTTGCTGTTCTTCTTCCTTTTCCTTCTTGGTTCCGCCGCCCAGAATGTAGAAAATCAGGACAATAAAAGGGATCAAAACCAACGGAAGGAGCAACAGCGGCTTATTTCTTTTCAGGTAACTTTTCATGGATTTCTTGTTTTAATGCGTTTTCAAACGAGTCAACGGGCATTTCGAAGGAGAGGGATTTTTTTCGTTTCAGGGTCTTTGCCCCTTGTGCATTGCCGCCTTCACTTACCGATTGTATCGGTTCATGCGTGATGACTGGCTTGGGAAATACGAAAAAAGAAAGCAGGTAAATCAGAAACGACGCTCCAAGAATGATCATCCACTTTTTCTTCCTTCTTTCGGGATCGAGCGTTTTATCTTTCTGGTCCATCCGGTCAACCCATTCATGAAAGCGGATTGTTTCACTGATCCGGGTCACGAGGCTTTTTGAGTTCTTATTTTCTGTATTCATGATCGTTGTTTAAAGAGTTAAAAGGACTTGCGTTTGAGCGTTTCCAAATCTTTGTTGTCGGTAATTAGCCAGTCTTCGATCATGAACCCGTGTGGATTATTGTCGGTCCGGGAAATGTTCCGAAGCCTGCCGGATGTTTCCAGGTTGCGGATAGTGATGTTGGATTTGCGAACAATCTTCTGCCGTCCGAAAAACCGGAATTGATAAGGATAAGCTGAGAAGTCGATCTGCACAGAATCGGTCGTCAGGGTCATGCTGATATCTGAGGCAATGACCTGGTTATAAACATTGTTCTCCTTGTAAGACTGGTACTGCTTCATGGCAGAACCATCCGCCAGATAGAGGGCTTCTTTGGCATTGTTCTCGATGTATTGCTTGTCAGGTTCCATCGTGAAAAATAGCTCATGAAAGCGTTTCACATGGTCTTTGGCCTCCGCCTGCCGGTTGTCAGTAATGTCGGCACGAAGGGCTAGCAGCAGCGATTTACCGTTATCCAGCACATAGATTTTCTGGCGTGACCGCTCAACCAGTCCAATGGAGCGAGTAAACACAAAGGTGCTGAACCCGATCAGCAGTAAACTGATCGTCAAAAGGATATAGACCGTAAAACGGAATTTGTGCTGTATATCAAATACCTTTTTCATTTATAACTGATTATTGATGAATGATTATTTTTTGGATATTGGGTGTTGAAAATTCAATATTGGATATTTGTAACCTATTTCATGGCTCCTTTAGTGATCATCATCGTGGCTACCGTTCTGACCAATCTTCCGCCACCGGTTCCGGTACCTGATGCACTGATAATCCAAGATGCGATTTTGGGAACCATAACCAATCCAACGATGCCACAAACAGGGACGACCATATTGGAAACGTAGTACAGCGAGGGCTGGTAAATCAACGAGGCTTTTGTTAATGCAATCTCCTGATCAAGTACATAAATAAGCACTTCCTGAACCAGTGAAAGGACAATCAATGCAATGGGCAGGTAAAGGTTGACGTTCACAAACCGGGCTATCCATTGCAGATAGTTTTCCTGAAACCCATCGAAAATGGAGATGGCAAAAACCAGCGGTCCGAAAATAATCAGCAGCACACAAAAGACTGTTCGAAGAAAGGCTATCAGGTAAACCAAAGCCTCGAAGAAGGATTCCAGAAGCTGCCGGACTGAATCCATAAAATAGAAGTTGATTTGGTGCTGCAAAGCCCTGCCCGAAACAATGTTGTAGGTGGTCAGAAGCAGGTTAACGCCTTTATCCCAGAGCGAGGCTTCTTTTTCTTCATTCTCTTGGAAAGAAGGCAAATCAACTGCCAAAATTGCGTTTTGTTTTTCTTCCAGCTTAGCTGCTACGATGTGTTTTTTATCGGCATAAATGGCTTCCGAGAGTTTGGTCAGCCCTTTGGTGGGGACCATCAGCAATTGAACAAACGGGGCCCAGAAGGTAATGACCAATACCAGCGCAAACGGTCTGAGTAAAGGCAGCAGAGAAATTGGATTATCGGCAATCTGTTGTTCATAGATGCGTTTGGCGATGTACAGGAATGCGGCAATTCCGCCAATGGCACGGGCCATATTGACCAGCAATTGGGCGTTGTCCAGTCCTCCTTTGACCAAAACATCAGTAAATTGGAAGAAGCTTTGGGTACTCATTACTTGTAAAAGCATGAATCAAATTTTTAATGATTATATTCAATGGTTAATTATTAATGCTGAATGCTTTATAATTCAGCTCATTCCTTCAAGAAAGTATAGGATTGCGGAATGTTGGCATTGAAGGCCTGAAGGTGAAGTACTTTCCGGTAGGTGTAATCAGTCTCGCCGATTTGCTTATTTAGCTCGCAGCGGATTTCATCAAAAGCATCCAGCTTTTCACCGTGGTCGGTAATAAAGAGATTGACCGAAATAAATCGGCTAAGCAACTCATCGGCCTCCTTTTGATAAGTATGTTTGAGCCATTTGCAGTTTTCCAGTTTGTCCAGGCTCTCGATACTTAGATATAGCCGGATGAAACCGGAAGCAATGCTGTATACGTCGGGCAACTGGTCTGACTGTGCATCAAAGATTTTTTGCTCGATCTCTTTTTGAACCTGCATATTGTCTTTGATCTGCTGGGTTTCTTCCTGCCTTTTCTGCATCTGTGATTTTTCGATCAGTTTTTCGATGATCTTAAACAGATTGGTCTTTAGCATTCCTGCATACTCATCTGTATCTGACACCGGCAGCGCACCTACTTCCACGTAAAAGTGAGTCGGCCAGGTGCGGATAAATACATGGGGAACCGGGATTAACCAGCCTTTGAAAGCCATAAAGGAAAGCGGATAAGTACCCTGCATATCGGGATAAATGCCGTTCCACGGTTTGATATCAAAGATTTGTGCTTGGAGCTCCTTCCCCGGCAGCAGCGCTGCCAAAGGAAGGAGGAGTATAAAAAGTAGTATTTTCATGAGGTTTTCTTTTATTTCTGTTATTTGGGATTGTTTCTATGGTTTCTGTTGTCTCTGCTACTTGAGTTGATGCGAGAATTCTAGTCGTAGAGGGTATAATAAAAAGCGAACTTCTCTATTTGACCGGTATTAAAACTTCGCTGGTAGGAAGCCCATGCCAGTTTGTTGTAGAGGTAACAGATGGTTCCGTAATGCTTTTTCACATCGGTATAAATGCCGTTGATCGTGTCGTAACGCTGCTTGTCGTCCATCATAAACAGGTCATCTTCCACAATGGTATTCAAAATAGTAGTGACCAGTTGGCGGCTGTCGTCCAGCACCAGGTCAAACGATTCGACAATCACGGCTGCCTGGCGGGTGGTGAAGTTCTCGTCCTGAACCAACAGCGGCAGTTTGGTGGTGTAGATGTAGATGATCTTATCCAGCATCTCCTTGGTCTGCTTGATACGCTTGTAATCCTTGATCAGGTAACTGACTTTCTGAAGGCTGGCAAGCTTCGTTTGATCGATCCCAACCAGTTCTGTAGTCAACCCTTTGATATCGCCGTTCAGAATTTTGATCAGAACGTTGTACCAGTTGATTTCCGAAAGGATGCCCTTTTCCTGATCCCATAAAGCTTCGCGCTGGATGCCTGCTCCCACATCGGTTACTGGTGTCTGGGCATTTGTGTTTTGGGGGATAAGTATATTTAATAAGACAAGTATCCCGATGATTAAAAATGTTGCTCTTGTTTTCATGGCTGTAATTGTTGAAGTTTTACATGGATTGTAGAATTTCGACAAAGGAATGATCCCGGTTCTCTTGAAGCTTTTTCAGGATCAGTTCCTTCTCGCTTTGTTCAGAGGTATAGCAGTAGTATTCCGGTTTGCTGACTTCCAACGCATAAACCTGCGAGTAGCTTCCCAATCCGATAAACACTTCCTTCAGTTTGCGGTCCGCAGGTAAATTTTTGTTGATCGAAAGGATTTGTTCTTTCTGGAACTCGGACAGTCCAAGGGTATCGCTGATGCTCTGGAACTTGTTGCGAAACTTACTCATGTCAAGCAAAATCCGGGTATCGGCATTGTTGATGATCGCATCGCGGATCACCGGCGAAGAAATCACATCGTCCACTTCCTGGGTCACTACCATCGCCTCGCCAAAGAACTTTCGGATGGTTTTATAAAAATATTTGATGTAACTAGCCATCTGGGGAGTAGCGATAGCTTTCCATGCTTCCTCTATCACGATAACCTTGCGGACACCTTTTAAACGTCTCATCTTCTGCATGAAAATGTCGATGATAATCAGCGTCGCAACCGGGAAAATCGTTGCATGATCCTTAATATTGTCCAATTCGAAGACGATAAACGGGCAATGGAAAAACTCATCGGTATCCATCTGCTTGTTCAGCAGGTAATCGTATTCGCCTCCACGGTAATACTTGCCCAGAATAAAGAAAAACTCTTTGGTGTTGAATTGGATGGATTTTTCTTCTACCAGTGCCGGAATGTAGTTCTGGCAGAACTTGTAATACCCGTTAAATGATCGTTCCAATAGGAAGCCTGATTCATCCGTTTGGTCTGACCCGAAAAACGCAGTCACCGAATGGGCAATCACATCCTTTTCCATTTCCGAGAGGTTTTCCTTGTAAATGGTATAGATCACTGACAGGATCGTCTGCTTACGTTCAATATCCAGTTCTCCTTCCAGGATAAAAGGATTAAACGAAATCGGATTAACCATGGTAAACTCAACCATCATCGCACCACCCTGATCTTTTAATCGTTCATCCAGGTAATGGGTCAGCAATTCATAGCTTCGGCCAACATCCAGCAAAACGATGTGGCAGTTTTCGCTTTCGGCGTATTGCCTTAGCAAATGGTTTGTGAAAAACGATTTTCCCGATCCTGATCCGCCGATAATGATTTTGTTCCGGTTATGGATCAAATGTTTATGCATTGGTTCATCAGAGATGTCAATCTTCACCGGGCAACCTTCCAAACGGTCAGAAAACCGGATAAAAAAGTCGGAGTCGCTGTTTTTCAGTTCTCCCTCGAAATTGGTCAGACAGCAAGCCTGCGGAACCTGGGTAATAAACAGTTCGGTTTCCGGAAGTTGCGTCGAGAATGGAACACACGAGAAAAACAGCATCGGCAAATCGTGGGTATGCTGATATGGAAAGCAGTTCATGAGTGCAAATGCGGAACTGGTTTCGCTTTTATGCTGCTTCAAATCTTTCAGCGACGAATCAAACAGCATCACATTAAAGTGTGTCTTTACAATCTTTTCACCCGACGTTTGCACCTGATCCAGAAACGATTCAATCAGCCCGGCGTTCACCTTGTTCTCTGATGAAAACTTCGATAGGCTGAATATCTTCTTGTAGCTTCCTTCCAAATAGACTTTGATCTCCTGCTGATCGGGAATGTAGATAAACTGGTTGGTGACATGTGAAAACGGTAAGTGATAGCAAAGCGGATAAACCAGTGAAACCGGTAGTCCTGTTTGGGGATGTTCAGACACCGGACGAAGTTCTGCCGGAATGTGAGAATAGTCGCTTAAACTAAGGATTTCCACAAACTGATCCATCACTTTGAGCCGGTCCCGAAAATCGATTCCTCCCAATGCCGGGTGGTTTTCGGTAAAGTTCAGGCTCAAAAAGCGTTCGATCATCCCCAGGGAATGCTCATCGCCAATGGCTTCTTCTTTGGTGATAAGCTGGCATCCGATACCGTTTTGCTGAAATATGGCCGTCACATTTGCTTTCAGTTCGTTGATCTTGTCGTATTGCAACTTTTCCAGGTTGCGCTCTTTGCGCGAGAAAATCAAAGAAGATTCAAGGTAGCTTTTCAGAAGACCTTTATTCAACAGGCTGATGTAAAAACAACATTCATGTTTCAGGTAATGCCTTCCGTCAAAATGTTCCAGGTAAGACTGATTCAGGCTGGCTTTTGCTTTGGTCACTTGTTCTTCCAAATCTGTCGAGTGGAATTCGTTAACCAAAAAGAAATCCTGCTTATGGATAAAACTTCCGGCTGGCAAAAGGTTAATCATCCGCTGAAAAGTATCATGTAGCATATAGAGCTGTTCCGTACTGTTGGAAAGAACTTCCGGCAATTGAAGTTTGAAACCAATGGTCAAATCCAGGTTATTGGATACCTGAACATCGCTGTTGAATCCCAGTATCGGAAGGACTGTTTCAAGTTTTTTGATCTTCATGTTGATTTTCAATTGAAAAAAGTTTGAAGAATTCGTCGTTTGCAGCTGATGAACTGAGGTAGTTTTCGTGCGGTTTGCTTCTTGCCCCAGCCTTCCGGCCCGTACCTTTTCTGTATGGTATTCAGCCGGTACAGGTAACTGAAAAAGGCAGGAACTCCGATCAGAACGGCAGGAAAAACCCCGGCAAGGATGTAAAGCGCTGAGAACATGAAGAAGGTAGTAATGATCCCATACAGCGCCCGGAAAACCAAAGGGCCGGAAAGCCCTTTGATGTACAACCGGGTATCCACTTTCTTGATTGGATAGCTTTGCATCACACAAAGAATGCTTTGATCACCACGCCAACCAAAATCAGGAAAAGGCAGGCTCCAAACCAGCCCATGATGGATTTTTGAGTATCCTGGTCTCCGCTTTGCCATTTGATGTACACGCGGACACCTCCGATCAAACCCACCACTGCGCCAATGGCAATAATCAGGTTGGAGACCGGATCAACATACGAACTGACTTCGGCTGTGGCCTGGTCAATACCGGCGGCAGATTGTGCCATTGTTTGGGTAATACCCAGAATAAGCAATGCAACAAAGGCTTTCGCCCGTTGGAAAAAACACTGAACTTTTGTTTTCATGTGGCTTTGAGTTTTTAAAAATGAATAATTGAGATTGATTTATGACTGAACCTGGACTTTCTCCAGGATTTTGGGTAGTTCCGAATGATTGGATCTGGAAAAAACGTCAATGGAATAGCCGTCATCCATTCCGCTTTCTTCATAAAAGGAAACGGGTAAGGCAATATTCTCAGAAAGCCGGACAGGGATTAATTCCGATGGATAATCTTGTGATGAAACTGCAATGGGCTGCAAGCCTTCGGCTTGGACTGGGGTAAACGGATCGTCTTCAAAGAGTGTACTGCGTTTGCGCTTTTGATCGATAAAAGCAAGCAGGGCAACAGACAGGTACCAGGCCAAAAGGATAAAAAGGATAAAGCCTGAAAACTGTCCCCAACTGATTTGATTGATTCCAAACATGGTACTTCATTTAGAGTTGATACTGCGGATGTTTTGAAACGGCCTTGATAGCCCGTTTTCAAAATCATCGCTGCAAATCTCCGTCATTGGAATCAGATCCTTTGTATAGATAGTGTCAGGTGGGGTGTTTTTTATTGTTAATTATTTGATTGATATTCAGCTATTTGAAATAAGATTTGGATTGATTTGACCGGAATTGGATTGGTCATTGAGAACGGTTTAATTTGAATTGCTTTTAATTGAATCAATTTGAAAGCCTGAAGATTTTCGAAAAGAAAAAGAAAAAACAGTCAAAAAAATAAAAAGAAAGCCGAAAAGGTGACGGACGGGGGCTAAAGTGCAAGGCTGGACCGCGAAATCGGAGTCAAAAGTCGATAAGAGTGATTCTGCAAATGTTTAAAAGAGCGGGACACTTGCATGGCCTTGCGCATTTATTAAGGCTGGGTTGCGGGGAGTCCGACTAACTTGGCTTCTCTTTTTGATTTTGACCAAGATTGTTACCTGGGGGAAAACCTGATAAAGAATTTACGAAAGCGGGCGGGGAAAAGGCAAGTGTGGTACCTGTACTGGAATGAAGCGATTGCGTTGGGATGAAATGAAGCTTGTTCCCGGCTCCTCTGGCTGGGTTTGTGTTTGGGAAAAGCCGGAGCAAGCGAAATGAAATTGGAACAGAAAATCGTGTGAATGGAAGGTAAGGAACCTCTCTTGCCGTGAGATCAAACCGGCTTATGTGCTGAATGAGCTGAGCTTAGCAACCGGTTCCGGTGAGCGGCAACGAACGGGATTAGGGAGCGATAAAGCGAAGTGAAGCGAATGTGCCGAATAGACTGGCGAGAAGGAATTACCACTCTGGCTATTTTTCGAACCTTAAACAGTCGAAAACCTAATAAAAATAGGAAGTGCGACCAAGTCCGGGAAAGTCAATTCAGGCACGAAATGCCAGGAATTGAACTTTAAACCGGCTTGAATCGCTCTTCCTTGCTGAATCGAGGCTTGTTCGCGCACGGCGGAGCCAAAACGCGAACAGGCCGCAGTACCTGCTAACAAAACATCGACTGAATACGAATGGGCTTGGAATTTTCTTAAACCCGTTTGTCTTTCGAATCCCGATCAAAAGCCACAAGGTTAAACATTTCGCGCATCCGGCTTCGGATGCGGTTTCCGTAGATGGATTCCAGCTCCGAGGCTGAAAGATTGGTGGTAATGTGGGTCATCATTCGTTTGGTGACAAAAAGGTCATACCGGGCCAACAGGATTTCAGCCATCACGTTGCATTCGTTCCCGAAATATTTAGGGGTTTGCTCCAATCCCAAGTCATCAAAACACCAGACTTTGGGAATAAGCCTTTCTCCGTACCTGAGGAATGACCCTCTGCCGTATAGGTTTATCACCGAGAATCCATCTTTTTCAAATTCAAAAGAGATTTCGCGCGTGGGTTTGATCTGGTATTGCGTTTCCCTGGGGAAAAAGTAACCAGCAAGCTTGATCAGCGATGTTTTACCGCAACCAATCGGCCCGGTCAGCAAAATTCCTTTGGACAGATTTATACCCTGTCGTTCTGCGTTTTCCTTGTCACCTATGGCATAAACCAGCAGTTTGTAAATCAATTCTAGATCATTGGGATATATCTCAAACTGATTACCAAACAGGATTTTACCTCGTTCTTCCATCCACTGGATACTGGATGAAAAGCTAAAATTGAATATTCCCCCCTTAAAATCGGCAATCTGCTCATAAGGGTTCATTGTAATTTTTGTTGACCGTGACACTGAGTTTGCCGGTCCTGACTTGATTAAATTCTCGTTCATCTGTTCTGTCGTTTTGATTGTTTTCAATCCATTTCCGGGCTATGGCCTGCCAGGAAACGATGGTTTTCATATCCGCAGTTTTCCAGCCTGATGACTGGTAATGGGAGTAAAACTTATGAGCTTCGTCGGCTGAAGATTGGTTCTCTTCAAAGAAATCTCTGATCACCCCGAATTCCGGCATTTTGATTTTTGTCTCTGAATTATTTTCAGGGGTTTTCCTTTTTTCAGAATCTTTTCCTTTGCTTTTTTCTTCAACCTTTTCTTTTGAATTTCTTTTGGAAGATTCTTCTTCTAGTTTATTCTTGTTTGTAATGTTTATAAGAAGTGTTTCACTTGCGGTATCAGTTCCGGTATCGGATTTAATACCGGTAGGATCGCTTTTACCGGCTTCGGTGCTTCTTCCGGTATCATTTTCAGCACTGGCAGTGATACCGGTATCACTTACGGTATCGGCTGTGGTATCACTTGCTGTATCACTTTCGATACCAATATCACCTGTTGTATCAGCTCCGGTATCACCTTTAAGATCGCATGAAATACCAGTATCTCTTCCAGTATTACTTGTGGCATAAGTTGAAGTATCACTTTTAATACCGGTATCAGGTGCAGTATTTCCAGCAGTATCGCTTCCAATATCGAATCTGGTACAGGTAACTTTGCTTCCTGAATGCAAATTGGAAGAAGGTTGGTAAGTAATATAGCCCCAGTCTGCCAATTCTCTGATACAACGGGCATAAGTATTGGCAGAACCGAGCCTGCCCAGTTGCATCACTTCCATTCTGGAAATGGTAAACTGGTCGCTGAACCGGTTGGCGTTCCAAAGCTGAAACAAGGCTATATACAAGCTGATGTGATAAGAGGACAGTCGCCGATCCTCTGCCAAGCGTTCAAAAAATCCGTTCAGATGCCGGATATAATTCATCGCCTGACGGGAAAGCTAAAGCGATCCTTTTGCTTGTTGGATTCAAGGATTTTCTGGATTTCGCCCAAGTCATAAAACAGGATTCCACCCATCTTCGTGAACGGGATTGTTCCGTTAATACGCATGTTCTGAAGCGTTCCCGGAGAGATGCTCAGCATCTTTCGGACTTCGTAGGATTTCAACCACTTTTTCGCTGGTTGCCCATGGCTCTCATCAAAGAGTTTTTTCAGTTCGGAGAATAATTCGAGTTTGAATTCCCGAAGATCGTCGGTGGTAATAATTTCTGATGGCATAACTTTTAAATTTGAATGATACATTTTGAACTTCGCCAAATTTGCACCCTTCAAAAATGAATTGTTATCAAGATGATGTCAGGTTGGTTGTTTTTTATTGTTTCATAAAAGGAATATCGTAGTTGAACTATTTAGATATTCCGATCAATATTAACCTGCAAAACCGATTTCAGATGTTCCATGAACTTAGTTTGGTCTACCTTTCGCTGTTGAATCTCGGTATAATACCTATAAACTTCTTTTTCCAGATCAATATTAAAAATCTGAAAGAATAGTCTGGTCAAGTCTTTGATCGTGATTTTACCATTGTTTATCACTCTTGAAAAAAAAAGGGCGTAGATCAGTTCCACCATATCTATTTTAGCGCCTGTCCAGCTGAATTGTCCGAACTGTTGCAGTTGATTTGCTTGTTCCGGATTTTCCATCCGGCTAATCTCCCGGGTAAGGTATTCCACCAACAAATCATTTGCCCGTAAAACTGAGAATGAATAATCCTGCCAGGTATTAAACTGTTCATCCATCAAATATTGGCTCCCCCTTAGCTCAACAGGAATTTCATCACGTTCACGCACAAAGTATAGACTGTCCAGATAAGTAAATCCGCAATTATAGTATTGAATAGTGCTGGCATTCTCTTCCATGAAAAGCTGAATCTCATCCAGCTTCACTTTCATGTATCGCTTTATCCTCTCAGAATCGTATTTTGTCCGAAAACTCTCAATCTCAAATATCGACTGATAGAATAGAAGCTGGCTGTAGGCGACAGGTTTGATCTCTTTAAAAAAGCGAATTTCCGATAAAATATCGGGGAAACCCTGATTAACAACTATCCATCTTAATTCAACCAAAGCTATACGACAGCGTTTTATAGCTGTTTTTGCTGTGTTCAGCATACTCTCGGAAGTCATCGTAATTCTTTTCAAGTCGGCTTCCAACTCGGTAATGATTTGGGAATACTGTTCCATACCCAAAAATTCTGAATTAATTTAAATTGTGGGGATAGCAATCCAATCGTCTTCAATGATTGGAATTAAGAAAGTCTGTCTTCCTTCTTAATGAGATGAATGAAATTTTGAAATAAGACTTCGATCAGTGTCTTCGAAGAGTTCGAGCGTTTTATATCAATAATGAAAATGAATTTCCGGGAATAGTTATTCTGACCCCAGTGGTTAGCAGGGGCAACGATACTTTTTATTAAGAAAATCATACGAAATTGCCAATAAAATCTCGAGATGAGAATTACTCTTTAGATTTTATAATCCCATTGGGATTACGGCTTTTGGGGTTGAGTTTTTGCCTCATGGCTAGTTCGGTTAAAGCAAGGTAGATATTCTGAACTTTTCATCGCTGATTTCTTCCAACACATTGATCCATTCCGTAATTTCCTCCAATTCATGGGAAAGCAAGGAAGGTAAAGCCTGTATCATGTATTTTCAAAACAATAAAGGCCTGCAATATATTGTTATCAAATTCAATGACCTCTCGTTTTTTAAACTCTTGAAAGCGTGCTGAAACCCAGCTCAAGGAAAGCAAAACGATTGGCACCGCCCAAATCACTTTTTGATAGTATATTTTAATGGCACAATAATCGTCTTATTTTACCTCGGCCTTAACTTGAGCGACAAAAGAATCCGCTGGTTTGAATGAAGGAACAAAATGCTCTGGTATGATGACTGTTGTATTTCTGGAAATATTCCTTGCCAATTTTTCCGCACGTTTTTTGACAACAAAACTTCCAAATCCACGAAGGTAAACATTGTTACCTCTTGTTAAGGAGTCCTTCACTGTTTCCATAAAAGCCTCAAGAACATTTTGCACTGTCGCTTTTTCAATTCCCGTGTTTTTATTAACCTGCTTAACAATATCAGCTTTTGTCATCTCTAAAACAATTAATTGTCAATATCTTCTATTTGCTAAAAAATCACTTGCCAAATATAAGGGTATTAATTAAAAACAGGATAGTTCGTCCTTTCTATTTTGTAAGTATATACTAAAAAAGCAAATCCCGATACTGAATTAGTATATAGCTAAGTGGTACAACAAAAGAGCTTAGAATGATTTTAGAGATATAAAAAAATTCAAAACTTTAGAAATCACAAGATTATAAATATGTTACTCAAAGTCAAAGAATTCTGCAAGTGTTATTCCAATCATATTGCAGAATTTATGAATAGTGTAGATGGTCACACCTCTGGAATTTTTTTCGTTCTCCCATCTATTTAAAATCTGTCGATCAATATCAAACTTTTTAGCAAACTCAGATTGAGAAAGACCAGTTTTCAGTCTTAAAAACTTCATTCGCTCTCCAATTTTTTTCTTGAGTATTATATCTTCTATTTCGAGTTTGCCCATATTGCAATTTTGTCATAATCAAAATTTTTATTGTAATCCATTTGGATTACAAAGTATTTTCCCTACATTTGAACCATATTTTATAAATTTGCAATTCTTCCGGTGAAAAGACATTAGAAGCTATTGCTTTGAATCTCGACTTGAAAACTGGTAATTTTAATGCAACGAGATGATAAGTAAAGAGACTCACGACCTAGGCGTGGGCTCTCTTATCGTTGCAGGGTATACCAGTACCTCAAGTCGGTAAGTTGAGTCTACGCCTTTTTGTATTTATTCCAGGCGCTCCCTTCTTATATTGGCTCATCTTTCCGGCTTACATCACACTTAACTACAGGTATGATGGTACTTAATTTATGCTCCAACGAAAAACCAAAGTTGCCTCTGAAAAAATAAATAAAACTAAATCAAAAGCCCGCTACAACAGTTTGGCGACGTGCAGCAGGCTTAAACGTTAACTAATTCGATAATCATCAATTAACAGCGCAATTTATGAAAAACTTTCTGTACAGGAAAGATCATGACCCTGTATGCCCTGCTTTCAGCTATTATTTTAAAGTTTATCCGAATCTGCAACAGCGCATCAACGTTGTTCAAAGAAATCAACAACAAAGGCTTATATGCAATGGTTCGTCTAATTTGTTGGTATTTTTCTTGTGTCACAGACAGATGCTTTACCGCAACAAGATCAAATCGCCCGAGTAAACCTGTTCCCCTATTTATAACCCCTCTATCCTATAAATCTATTTACCAAACTTCAAAACCGAATATTTATGCAAAATGATAAAACCTGTTCTTCCGGATTTTTCCGGTATGAGCCCGGAACACCATCAGATGTACAGCCGTGGCTGCAGCTATTGCTTCTGGTCTGCCTGACTCTCTTACTCTTTGCAGATCCTGCGGATGCGCAAACCATTACTTTAAACGGCCGGGTAACCGACAAGGCCGGCCAGCAAATGCCGGGAGTTACCATTGTGGTTAAAGGAAGCCTTACCGGGACTACCACCGGCGCCGATGGGCGTTACATGTTGAAAGGAATTCCGGCTAGTACTGTGCTTTCCTTTTCCTTTATCGGATTTAAATCCCAAGAAATCCCGCTTAACGGCCGTACCCAACTGGATGTCCAACTGCAGGAAGACATCACTGCCATCCCGGAGGTAACGGTCAATGCCGGGTATTACACCGTCAAAGAAAGGGAGCGTACCGGGAGCATTGCCCGGGTAAAGGCCAAAGAACTGGAAAACCAACCAGTCAGCAACGTTTTGTCATCGGTACAGGGCCGTATGGCCGGGGTCAGCATCACACAGGGCAGCGGGATTCCCGGTGGCGGTTACAACATCCAGATCAGGGGAACCAACAGTCTGCGCCACGACGGTAATTATCCCATGTACATTATCGACGGGGTGCCGATCGTCCTCCAGTCGCCTTCCTCCCTGGGAGGCACTATTCTTCCTTACGGCGAGATCGACCCGCTCAACGCCATCAACCCAAATGATATTGAAAGCATCGAGATTTTAAAGGATGCCGATGCCACGGCTATCTATGGTTCCCGCGGTGCCAACGGGGTGATCCTGGTCACTACAAAAAAAGGAAAGTCAGGCATTAAAACGACATTCAGCATAAACAGTAGTTACGGGGTGAGCCAGGTTGCCGAGAAGATGGAGCTGATGAATACGCAGCAATACCTGGACATGCGCCGACAGGCTTACAGCAATGACAAAATTACCAAATACCCGGCCAATGCCTACGATATAAACGGGGTTTGGGATGTAACCCGTTACACCGACTGGCAGGATAAGCTGATTGGCCGGACAGCCACCAACTCCCTGATGCAGTTTTCGCTGAGCGGGGGAAGTGAAACCACCCGTTTTCTGATCAGCGGCAGCCACAACGAACAAACCACCGTATTCTCCGATGATTTCAAATACAAAACCGACAACTTTTCCGGTAGCTTGAATCACCATTCCACGGACAACCGCTTTATTCTGAATGTCTCCAGCATATTCTCCGACCAGTCCAACAACCTGATTCAAAGCGAAATCACCAGCCAGGCTCTTCGATTGAGCCCCAATGCACCGGCTTTGTACCGGCCTGACGGCAACCTGAACTGGGAAAACAATACTTTCACTAACCCGCTGGCCGCTTATGAAAGTACCTACTCTTATAAAAGCAAAACGTTCAATACGGATATAAACATGCAGTACGAATGCCTGCCCTCGGTGTATGTGAAGGTAAATGGCGGGATAAGCTATACTGCTTTTGAAGAATTGATGCTCCGCCCCAATACCATGTATAATCCGGCTTTTGGAATTACATCGGCCTATTCACAGGCTTTTAAAAACCTGAGTCAGCAGTTTTCCCGTGTACTGGAACCCCAGCTGAATTACCGGCACACGTTTAATGACCACCAGTTGGATGTGCTGTTGGGAGGAACCTTACAACGTACACGGCGGACTGCATTGAACGTAATGGGTTACGGATTTGAAAGCAATGCGCTGATCACCAATTTAGCAGCCGCTGCCAATATTACAATTTCCGGGGACAACAAATTGGAATACTACTATGCGGCTGTATTTGGACGTGTCAACTACCAGTACAAAGGCCGGTATCTATTGAACCTCACTGGCAGAAGAGATGGTTCCAGCCGCTTCGGGGTTAACCAGCGCTTTGCCAGTTTTGGAGCCGTAGGAGGTGCCTGGCTGTTCTCTAAAGAAAACTTCCTGGCAGGAAACCCCTGGCTGAGCTTTGGAAAGCTGCGAGGCAGCTATGGGATTACCGGCAGCGACCTGATTGGAGATTACCAGTACCTGGATACCTATACCGTCAGCAACACGCTTTATGGAGGCAATACCAGCTTGTATCCTTCCCGCTTGTATAACCCACACTTTAGCTGGGAGAAAACCACCAAGCTGGAAGCAGCCCTGGAGCTGGGCTTTCTGAAAGACCGAATACAGTCCAGTGTAGCCTGGTATCGCAACCGCTCGGGGGACCAGTTGGTAGGCATCCCCCTACCCGGCACCACGGGGTTCAGCAGCATACAGGCCAACTTGCCTGCCAAATTGGAAAACACGGGGCTCGAACTGGAATTCAGCATCACACCCATAAAAACTGGTTGGCTCAACTGGACCAGCAATTTCAACATAAGCTTCCCGAAAAACAAACTACTGTCTTTTCCAGAACTGGAAGGTTCTACCTATGCAAGCCAATACGTAGTGGGTTATCCCACCTCAATTGTGAAGGTGTATAATTACGAGGGCATTGATCCAGAAACCGGTCTTTATAAGTTTACTGACTACAACAATGACGGAAAGATCACTTCTCCCGATGATAATCAGGTAATCGAAAAAGTAGCTATCAGATACTTCGGAGGCTGGTCGAACCGGTTCGCATACAGACAATGGGAATTCTCCTTTTTGTTCCAGTTTGTGGCCCAAAGGCAAATGAACTACAACAGTCTGATGCCCCGCCCGGGCAGCATGTATAACCTGCCAACAGAAGTGCTGGACGTATGGTCTGAGGATCATCCTGGCGGGCGGTATATGCCTTACTCATCGGGAGCTAATGCAGAGATCAACCGTCTACACGGGTATTTCAGCAAAAGCACGGCTGCTGTTAGCGACGCTTCGTTTATCCGGCTCAAAAATATCCAACTGGACTATCGCCTGCCGGTAGGTAAAATCCTCGAGGATGCACGATTCTATGTACAGGGACAAAACCTGCTGACCTTGACCAATTATTTTGGTCTGGACCCTGAGTTCAGTTTAACCGGCTTTTTGCCACCCCTGAAGACCTGGTCACTGGGGGTTCAACTTAACTTTTAAAAATAAAATGAATCAACTTTGAAAATTTATTCAGATGAAAAAGATATCACTCATTTTTTTCCTCGGGGCGCTGCTCCTGCCCTCCTGCGAAGACCTGGTAGAAGTAAACGACCCCACCAACCAACTGGGCTCAATTCAGGTGTTTGAAGATGTTAAGACTGCCAATGCCGCCCTAGGAGGCCTTTACGCCAGTTTGCGCGACCAGTCGGTAATCTCGGGAGCAGGCTATTATGCAGCCAGCACTCTGGCGGCCTCTTATACAGACGATCTGGATTGTTACAACAACGACCAAAATGGCGCCATGGATATTTACCGAAACCAGCAGCAGGAAACCAACATGATGATTGCAAACGTCTGGAATACGGCTTATAAACAGATCTATTATGCCAATTCCATCATTTACGGGGCTGACAATTCATCGGCCTTGTCTGATATTGACAAAAAACGGCTGAAGGGAGAAGCCCTGCTGGTACGCTCCTTGCTTTATTTTTATCTGCAGCAGTTCTTTGGGGATATCCCCTATACCGCAAGCCTGGACTATGAGTATAACCGAAGTTTACGTAAAACGGGCTCAGCAGTATTACTGGAACAACTGGAGCAGGATCTGAAAGAAGCGGTTTCCCTTCTGGAAGACAATTACCGGAACTCGCAGCGCATTTTTCCCAATCGTAAAGTGGCCGAACTGGTATTGGCCAGGGTATATTTAACCCGGCAAAAGTATCCGCAGGCCGAACAACTGGCCGCGGGTATCCTACAATCGCCTTTATACCAGTTTCAGCCTGATCTGAATGAAGTATTTCATAAAACCAGCCGCAACATCCTTTGGCAGTTGAGCCCCCAAAACAGTGGGGATGCCACAAAAGAAGCATCATTCTATTATTTCTCGGGGGCTGCACCCAATGCCTATACCCTGACTCCGGCCCTTGTCAATAGCTTCGCGGAGGGAGACCTTCGAAAACAGGCCTGGCTGACCAAAGTCAGTTTTAACGGCAGTTCCTGGTACAGGCCTTACAAATACAAAAATTTGTCTGGCACAAACACCAATGAATATTCAGTGGCCTTCCGGTTGGAAGAAGTATATTTTATCCTGGCTGAAGCTTTGGCCAAACAAAACCGGTTGAATGAAGCAATGCCTTACCTGAACGCCACACGCGAACGAGCCGGCCTAAGCGCGCTGACTTCTTTATCAGCAGAGAGTTTTATAAATGAACTCCTGGCCGAAAAACGGTGCGAATTCTTCTCCGAATTTGGACATCGCTTCTTCGATCTGAAACGAATGGGGCGACTTAATGAATTAAAAACCTCGAAACCAAACTGGGAAGATTTCAAAAGCCTGTGGCCATTGCCCCAAAACGAATTGTTGCTCAATACTAATTTGTCCCCGCAAAACTCCGGTTATTAACTATGAAATCCTTATACCTCTTGTTCTTCCTGTGCCTGCTGCAAGCAGCAGGCCGGGAACTAACAGCTCAAAACAGTCCGAATGAGTCTCAAAAACCGGCAAACAAACATTTCCAGCTGACCGGGCTGAAGATGAGCGGGAACGGCAGGTGGCTGACTGCCTGGAAATCATACGACTTGAACCAAGACACCCTTTTGATTTTTGACAGCCAAACTGCCAGAAAACCTATTGGTTACCGGGTAAAAACGGAGGGTGTAGCCTTTCTGAACGACGACCGTATTCTGATAAAAACCCCGCAACATGCCGAACTGCTGAATTTAGCCAATCAAACGGGGGACTGTTTTATCGAGGTAAAACAATTTCAGGCGCTCAGCAACAAAAAACAGTTTGTCCTGCAGTATGGTGCAGAAAGTGAAAACAGGCTCGAATTGCGGAATATCAATGGGGAACTGATTAACGAAACCAGTGGTGTGAGCCGGTTCTATATCGCTAAAGATGATCACATTTATGCTGTTACAGAAATCGAAAATAACGGCTTTGAAGTTCTTCGGATCGGGGAACAAACCATAGAAAACGTGTACCACACTGCCCATAAAATTTTGTCCCTGACTGTTGACCCCGGAGGGATGGGAATAATGGTCCATGAGCAAAACCCGGAAGGCTCCCCGCCAAATGTGGTGTACCTGGACCTGAAAACAAAAACCTCCTATTCTTTAACCAATGTGTTGTCCATGCCTTTCCTGCGGGCTTTTACGGAAGTGATCAGCGAAGGGAGCATCTATTTTTTAAAACTATGGGTAAACAGGCAGCAAAAAGACACTTCCCTGGTCAATATCTGGTATGGAAACGACAACCGGCTGGAAGACAAGTTTTGTTCTCCCATCGATTTGGTGACTTATGTGTGGGAACCCCGAAAACATTTCATCCGGAAAGTGGGGACGGATCATTTGCCGGTTTGTATCAACACGGGCAATAACCGGTATTTTCTAAGCTTTGACCCCATTAGCCTTCAGGACTACATGACCGAATACCCCCCGTTACAGTTGTCAATTTATGACTTGGCAGAAGACCAGTATGCGTTTCTGGATACCATCGCACCGGAACTGTATCTGTCAGAAGATGGCAATTATGCCCTGTCTCCCGGAAGCAGTGGGTGGTGCCTGTACCATATTCCTTCAGGAAGCAAAAAGCTCATTGAATGCAAAGGCCTGGGAACTCCATGGTTCACGGAAGATGGCTCGACCGTTTTGTTTGAGGGTGAAGGGGCGGTATGGCAGTACGATATAAAAACGTCGACACTTACCCGGGCTGTTACCTTTGATGGATACCAGACCCGTATTCTAAACGGTCAGTGGAAGGACATCTCACCCTACAAATGCAGGATTACCAAACATCAGATCAACCTGTCGCAGCCACTTGTGATTGAACTGTATGATACGGAAGAAAACCGAACCGGTTACGGCTTGTGGTACAAAGAAAAATTGGAAGTTATTGTACCGCCAACAACCAAACATATCCAATCCCTGATCCATGATGACAACTACCGACACTTCAGCTACATCGAAGAAGATTACAACCAACCTCCACGCCTGGATTTCAAGGGAATGGGCAAGAATCAAACCGTTCTTTTCCAGAGTAACAGTCAGGATAAGGCCATCCTGTCTCTCAAACGGGAGATCATCCCGTATAAAAACAGTGACGGGATTCCCTTGAAGGGCATTTTGTATTATCCATTGAATTATGACGCTTCAAGGAAATACCCCATGGTGGTACATATTTACGAAAAACAAAACCAATTGGGTAATCGGTATCTATACTCCTCGTACTACGAAAGCCTGGGGTTTAACATCCGGCTGTTCCTTGAGCAGGGATATTTCGTGTATTTGCCTGACATCGTGATACAGGGTAAAGCAGGCCCAGGAATGGATGCGTTGGATTGTGTGAACCGGGCCCTGGATACTTTAGTTTACAATCCGCTGATTGACCGAAACCGGATCGGTTTAATCGGGCACTCTTTCGGAGGGTACGAAGCCGACTATATTGCCTCCCGCTCCAACCGATTCGCTGCCTTTATTGCCGGATCAGGGCACAGTGACATCGTTTGGGATTCCAATTCCTTCAATTATAATTTCGATATCCCGGATTGTGTAAGGATTGAAGCCAACATGTATAAAATGGGAAAACCCTTTTCAGCGGATAAAGGCCTGTATTTTAAAAACAACCCGGTCTGGCATGCGGAAAAAGTGAATACCCCGGTATTGCTCTGGTCGGGAACAGATGACAAAAATGTAACGGCTGATCACACTATGGCCTTTTACAACGCGCTACGCAGAAATCAAAAACAAGTCATTGCCCTGTTTTATAAAGGTGAAGGGCACAGTATACAGCAGAAGAATGCGCAATTTGATCTGACTTGCAGGATACTGGATTGGTTCGGCTACTTTTTAAAGGGAGACAGGGAATGTGGATGGATAAATAAAGGGGTAGGCAAAAAGGATGCCCCTTAGGGCATCCTTACTGTTTAATTCAGTTTGTACAGCGGATCACCGCACATGGTTGCGCCAGAACGGCTCAGCTCGTGAGAAATGTTATTCTGATCAGTCCAGGTACATGCCTGACCCGGACTGGTACTGCACTCAACTCCCGCAGATACGCACTGGCTCGTAGAGCTGTCAAAATAGTAGCCAGGTGCCGAATCAGCCGAGCTTTTTGCCGCATGGCTTGCAATGGCAGCACCAACTCCCAACAGTGCAACAACGGCTGGAAGGAAGATACTTCTTAACTTTTTCATTTGTGTAAAATTTAAATTCAGGGCCTACTCTGTCCCAGGTTTTCGGCTTCTCCTGTTTGAAAATGTCGCATCACCGCCTGCGCAAAACGGTAACGTACAATTTCACTGCCGGACAAAACAAATAAGTGCTTGTCCGTAGCAAACATCTGGGTCATCCTGTCTTTCCCGCGGTGATAGACATAGAAACTGCCCAGATATTCCTGCAGTCCGGTCTGGTACATATCGACAATCACTGCCTGTCTCCACTGTTCCCGTGATTCGTATTTGCCCATGAGCATGGAGACATTAAACAGCACCTGATCGTGTACTACTGACGTTTTATTAACCAGCAAAGGTGGAGTATCCATTTTGTGCCTCCCGTCTGCGAGCAATCGAACCTGTACCTTTGCCATGGTTGTGGTATCAATAGTATGTAGTTTCCGCAAAAGATTCAATTCCAGGTCCATCACCAGGAACTGGTTACGGTAAGCATAAATATAAACGAGCACTTCGTTTCTCTCATCCTGTAACAATTGTCCGTCGGCATCAAATATTCCGTCTACCTGCTTTTCAAGCAACTGGTTGTTAAGCTTGACAGTAGAGTCCCGTTCAAGTTCCAATGTGCCAAGCACCCAGGATTTGGTCTGGCTGCTTTGTGCCCTGAACGCAAAACGGACAGAATCAATCACCTGTATCTGGGAGAAATAGCAGTCTTCAAAACTGATGGTATGGGCCAGCGAATCGCCCAGAAGTCCCCGGTAAATCACCGGCACCGTTCCATCATACAGAAAGAAATGGGGTGGCTTTACCTGTAACTGGATAAACCGAAAGTGGTGGTTGGTATTATCCAACTGTATTTTAACAACCTTTTTCGTTATCAAAGCGGTGTCTATACGGGTGAGTACCAACGGGGCAGTTACATTGCCCAGGTAGATTTGCCCATCGGCCATCCCTGCAAAGTAATAGGAATTTACCCCCAGGTCAAATGCTTTTTCATCCCTGATCGGGTGTTGCCCAAACCTGCGGGTAAAGTTGTTTTCTTTTTTGATGATCTGTTCAGACGATAAAAACAGCCCAACAACAACGCCTGCTGCCACCATGGAGGGCAGGAGACTCTTAAGGATTATAAAGCTATGGCGAGTTCCTTTTTCTTTTTCGGTAAGCACAATTGCAAGCAGGGCCAGCAAGGCAAACGTGATATTGAAAACCAGGTGCTCTCTCCAGCCCAACTTCTCAATAATGCCGCCACAGGAACACGGGATAAAATCGCTGTAGTTCAATATCAGGTAAATATAGACTGTAAAGGCAATCATTAAAAAAAGAGAACCATACAAACCGGTAAGACGAGTGCCTTTCAGAGCCAGCAACAAGACGATAAGTAATTCTACAAAAATTACTAGTGGAGCTATTATTCCGGCATAGGCGCTAAGTAGTGGTGACTGCGCCAATTGGACCTGGAAGTTCTCAAAATCCAGCAGTTTGCTCAATGCAGCATACACAAAAAGCAGGACATACAGGTAACCGGCTACCGGAACAAGGAAAGAGCGGTATTTCAGCAGGAGCTTTTGCATAGGTCAACTTCTTTGGCTGTTTTTAAAACTTTCAGCGCAGTATCAAAGTTAAATGTGCGCCCGCTCTCTCTGCTGAACGAAGATTAATAAACTACTGAATGTGGATTAAGAAAATTCTTAAACTCAGGGGTGCCCCCTCTCCCTGAGCATTTTGCTGAGCGTTTGAGGGGTAATATTCAAATACGAAGCGATAATCTCTTTAGACAGGTGTAATTCGACACCCGGATGTGTGGATAACAAGTGTAAATATCTTTCCCATGGCGAGGCTCCGGCCAGTTGCCTGGCTCGCTGAGCAAAATAATAAACGTACTGCAGGGAAATGCAACGGGCAAAAATTTCGGTTTCAGGAAATGCTGTAAAGATATCATAAAGCTGTCGGTGAGATATGGACAACAACAAGCTTCCCGGCATTACTTCAATGTTTATATCTGAAGACTTACGCTGAAAAAAACTTACCGGATCACAAACAATACTTTGCTCTTTCCAAAGCATTGAGGTCTGTTCTCTTCCTGAACCGTCATCAAAATAAAAACCTCTGACAATGCCCTTGCCAACAAAATACATATAGTCTGAGGTATGGCCGGCATTTAATAACAAACACCGGTGCCGATGATCTGTTATCGTCAGTTGCTGGTCCAGAATAGCTGTAATCTCATGTATGTATTGTCTGTCTGTCAGCCTTTGGGGCAAAGGCCTCATTTTAAAAATAACATCATATAAACCAAACTTTTCCATCGCTAAATAATTTTGAGATCAAGGGTAAGTAATTATTCAGATTTATATTCTGGAATCAAAGCTTTTCCAGTTCTGACAGAGTGATATCGATCAGTACAGAATAGTTGATCGCCTTTAACTGAATACCGAACCTAGATTTACTACGTTGCTTTATCAGTACGCCCTCTTGTCCTTTTAAGGGCCCGGATACTATCCGTACATGTTCTCCTTTATGAAACTTCGTTTCAACAGTGAGGGAACATCCAAGGCCTAACATTAGCCGGATTCCTTCAATTTCCTTTCCAGAAATTGTCGCTGGCTTTCCTTCGAATGTTACACAACTAACTACCTGGGGAAGACGTTTAATGAAGTAAAGCTCATGCGTATAAGTAAAAACAAATAGATAATTCGGGAAAAGAGGAAACCCGATCTTTTTCTTTTGTCGGTTCTTCCATATCCGGATAGAATGAATTACCGGCCAGAATACCTCATAATTTAAACTCGTAAGCATCCGGACAACGAGATTCTCGGTTCGCGGACGCAGGTAGAACACATGCCATTTCCTCTCACCAGCAAGATTATTGCTGGTCATGTTCAATAGATTTCCATTGACTTTATGTTTCCTTGAGTAAGGCAATGCAAAGGTTTTTAACTTATTAATCCCAGTGATCTTTCGTTATCATAGCGGTTAAATTAAGGACAGAATACAACCACATCCGATTATTAAAAGATATTCCTGTTACAAAAAGCTCGCAAAAACCCTTTTCAGAATCGCAGAATCAAAACATTCGACCAACTATAAATCTGTGTTAAACTAATTCAAATCAGATACAAAAAAAGCATGCCAAAGGCTGGTCACTTAGCAATAAGGAAGTGATGAATAACATTAAAAACATACCGTACATACGGTATGTAAATTTATAAAATAATTATTCAAATAAAAAAATGAGAATATATCTTCCTTAACGAAATCAACACCATCATTGGATAAACTCACACCGTTTGGAACTATAAATCATCGTTTTTGCGTAACTTTGCTGTCATTAGAACTTTACTGTTATGACAACAAAAGAACGAATCATTGAAGAAGCTTTTAAATTATTCCTGAATCATAATTTTGAAAAAGTAAGTATCATTGATTTGGAAAAAGCAATAGGAAAAACTAGAGGGGCGATATTCTATTTTTTTAAAAATAAGGAGGAACTGTTTATTGAAGTAGTCGACACGTACATCGTTAAAACGCAGAACCCCTCCGAGAAATTTAAGTTTGATCTTGATTTTTCACTAGAACAGTTTATATATCAGTACATTAATGGGATAAACGCAACCATGTCGAAAATGTTATCGTTGTCCGTTGTTAATATTTATAAAGGATATTTCACTTTATATCTGCAGGCTTCTCGTATCTATCCGAACTTTGCTGAGATCATGACCCGGAATTCGATGGAAGAATTAAACCTTTGGGAAAAAGTGATCACAAGAGCCGTACACACCAAGGAAATAAAAGAAGTAGATACCAGGCATTATGCCACTATTTTTAGGAGCTGTTTTCTAGGCCTTGCCTTTGACAGGTGTCTTTCCTACGGCCTTAACACAGAGGAACTACTTGCTATATACCAAGATATATATAACCAGATCAAAATAAAAATCTGACAATTTCATAACATGTAAATGTAAAAATGTTTATTTTTACATACCAATCAGTATAATTTATTGTTATGAAAGCAAAAGTTTACATCACCTCCGTAAGTAAATTCTTGCCTAATCTACCGGTTCTCAATGAAGATATGGAACGATATCTGGGTTTGATCAACTCGAAACCATCCCGGGTTAGGCGTATTGTTTTACAGCAAAATGGAATAAAAAAAAGGTATTATGCCCTGACTGAAGATCAAAAAATCACTCACACCAATGCGGAACTCGCATTTCTTTCGATCAAGAAACTCTTCCCTGATGAAATCATACCTGGAGATATTGACATGATGGCTTGTGCTACCGGAAATCCGGATCAGTTGCTGCCGTCACATGCTTCGATGGTACACGGGCTGATGAAAAACAAACCCATGGAGTTGTACTCTGCTTCCGGGGTTTGTCTCACTTGTCTTCAGGCTTTAAAGATAAGCTACCTTTCCGTTCTGTCCGGAATTTCTTCAAAAGCAATTTGTTCAACTTCTGAACTGGCTTCCCCTACGCTGCTGTCGAAAAACTATGAAGAGGAGTATGAACATTGTTCGAAGGTCGGAATTGATCCATATATGGCATTTGAAAAGGATTTTCTTCGCTTTATGCTTAGTGACGGAGCCAGCGCGGTATTATTATCTGATAAAAAGAGAGAATATGGATTGTCACTCAAAATTGAATGGATTGAGATGACTTCCTATGCCAATGAGCTGCCTACCTGTATGTTTATGGGTGCTGAGCTCCGGGAAGACGGAGAACTTATCAGCTGGAAAGAATTTGAAAGCCAGGAGTTAATCAACCGGTCTGTCTTTACTGTCAAACAGGATATTCGTTTACTGAAACCCAACATTATTCGATACTGGGTAGATCATATCCAGTATTGTCTGCAAAAGCACAGGGCCAATGCGTCTAAAATCAATTACGTCATTCCCCATGTTTCATCCATGTTTTTTTATGGCAAACTGGCAGAAGAAATTGAAGCTAGAAACATCGATCTGGGAACACAGAAATGGTATACCAATCTAACAGAAATTGGGAACATTGCTTCTGCTTCAATCTTTGCCGGCCTGGATGATTTATGGCAATCCGGACGTCTAAAAGCAAATGAAAAAATACTGCTTTTAGTTCCGGAAAGTGGTCGATTCTCTTATGGAACTGTTTTGCTAACTGTTGAGTCCTTTTCCTAAGAACTTATTAAGCTTTTAAATACTGAATTTATGATTTGTTTCACAAATAAATACGTTACTCAGAAGAAAATCACTATCCAACATATAAGCTAATAATAATTACATTTCACAGATAATTGACTATGGTCATGAGTGGAATATTTCAAAATTAATCCATCCTAGCTTTTAATCAATGAAGCCGGAATAGGTAAAACATTCTGACGTAAATGTCGGTAGCATAATAAACATGAACCGAGTCATTTCCATTATTGACAAAATATTTAATGTTAAAGCATTAATGCAAAAATCGTTACAATAGATTTAGTCAATTTTAAGTTTTCGCTTAACAAAATTGATAGCCTGTCCAACGGTCACTAATTCATCATATTCTGATTCCTTAACATTGACCTTAAAAAAGATACCGATATACAAGGCGAGACAAATAAACTGGGTTTCATCAAATCCATAATCTTTTGCAAATGATGCTTCATTTCTTATTTCTTCACGGGAAATACCCATGAACAATAATATATCAACAAAATCATGCTCAATGGGATTCATCTTCGAATTTAAGTTTATGGTTATTTATAGTATTCTCTAGTTTAGCTCTTAGAATATATTTCATTTTTATCTATTCATGTAAGTTTTATTACTGAATGTCAATGACTTATAAGTTGACTACTCGAATTATCAATCCAATTTTTTATTTCATACAAAACACTATTCCAATCCTCTGGATATATCTCTTTTAGCGTTTTTTCAAATAACTCTTTGTTGTTGTATAATTCAGTAAAGAAGAACCATCTGATTTCTTCGAACTTTTTATCACTAATAGCAACTTGAGATTTATGAAGAAATATGTAAAATATCTTTTCAGTAACGTTACGGTACAATCTTTCTTTTGATCGAAAATAGTAATGAATTGCAGCAGCATTAACTCCGGCTTTATCGGCAATTATATGTAGTGTTGTCCCATGAAATCCATATAATAAAAATGCATGAATTGCAGTTTCTAATATTTTTGATTCTGTGTTTAATTCATGATTTGCCATAAGTTAGTTCATTTGATCGTTAAATATGAATTCCATTAAAATCTTAACTTCTCAGTCATTATTCCAAACCGTAGCACATCTAGTCTGTGTTCGAAATACATATTGTAATAATCAGATCCATGATAGTACTGGGCAAAGAGCCCAATGTCTTCTAAAAATTTAGGATGATAATAAAAGGTTAAACTTAGATTTAGCCTGTTAGCCGAAATTGTATTCAAGTTATTGTAGTTCCCAAACATCCATGTAGCCTCACCTTTCAGTGATATTGATGCGTTACCTTTATTGTCAATTAATCTATTTTCGTTGAGTAGTTTGAAAATTGACGCTGCTGTATGCCAGCGGACTTTACTGTATATTCCATCCAACTCATCACTACTATATCCCGGAGGATGGATTTCTACCGAAGTTTTAAAAAATTGGTATGCATTTAGTAAATTATTTTTGTTCGTTATAATAAATCCGGGTTCGATATAATTGGTAGCGAAATCCCCAGATTTTACGTTTAATTCTCCGTTTTCCAAATAAAAATCACCATCCTGGCCATTAGAATGATGGGCGAATCGTAAAAATATATTCTGGGTCCGTGAGTTCGATTTATTCTTTAAACGATAATAAAATGTTATTTGAGGCATATAACTTGGAGTTCTGACAGGATATGATCTTTCCTGAAACATACGGATAATAATTTGAGGTGTCAGAACTCCCATTAACCGGGAATTTCTGCTTTCCCTGATATAAAAATTCGGAATCACATTTCCTTCAAACCATAATGGTTCAATATTTCCTATATCGCTTGGAAAAGTAATATAGCTGTTGCCCTGATTGACCTGAGATATTACTGAAAGTCCAACACCAAGGTTCGTTTCTTCCTCTTGCCCATTGCCCGAGTTGATATTGGAAATTAAAACCATTAATAGGAATAGAATCCTTTTCATCGTTTACAGATATAAGATATTAACCTCAATCTTCAGATTCCCATTTAAATTAAAAGATGCTTTACGAAATGAAGGTTTGTTGGTAAAGCCAATTGATTTATAATTTGAAAAGCCAATCCCTTCATCGGGCATTATTATTTTTTTCTTTATCTTACCATCATTATTCTCGTCATGAAGCACATTAACGGCGTATTTACCAGGTGGCAGATTTTGGAAAGTAACAGATGAGGTTCCGTTTACTATTTTGCCAGAAAGTTTTTTAAAACATTTTTTATAATGTTCATCTGGAAACGCATCTTCTCGATTATATAATGCAAAAAGAACAGTTCCCTCAGAATTGCGTAGATCCTTTACTTCGACTGTCAAGGTAAAGTCTTCTCCTTTATGGATATTAAATAACGAAAACAGAATGTATACAAAAAAAGATTGAAGGATTACAATTATTATTTTCATTTTAACTGACCTTTCTTTTTGCAATTTTTTCTTTCATTACATCTACAACGTAGTAAACCATAGGAACTAAGTAAACTGTCAAAATCATTGAAGATAATAACCCCCCAATAATCACCCAGGCCAGACCGTTTTTCCATTCGCTGGCTGTCCCTTTGGCTAAAGCTATAGGTAACATTCCAATCGCCATTGCTAATGTGGTCATCAAAATAGGACGCATGCGTTCTTTCCCAGCAATAATTAATGCCTCCTTAAAATGCTTGCCCTGAGCCTTTAGCTGATTTGTAAAATCCACAATAAGGATGGCATTTTTTGTTACTAAACCCATTAGCATGATCAGGCCTAATTGTGCGAATAAGGTTAAATGATTTAACGAAAGGTTTAAGGCCAGAAAAGCCCCTATGGCAGCCATCGGTATAGCAAACAGAGCTACGAAAGGATAAATGTAGCTATCATAAAGAGCAATCATTATCAAATAGATAAGTATAAATGAGATTAAAAGGACCGAGGCTAGAGCCCCAAAACTTTCATTTTGTGTTTTGATGTCTGATCCCCAGGTCAATTTAACTCCTTCCGGTAACGGTTTCGTCTTCAGAAAAGCTAATACGTCATCAGCTAAAGTTCCTGAGGGCCTGCCAAAAGATTCAGCATTTAACGTTACAGAGGGTTGTCGATCTAATCTTTCAAGCAGAGAAGGAGAATTGTCTTGCTTGACTTCTGCAAACTGAGACACTTCTATTGGCTGACCCATCAGATTTACTATGGATAGACGCTGTACGTTTTCATAATTTTTTCGGTCAAAGTCATCTAGCCATATCCGAACTGGATATTCTGTTCCCCTTTCGGTTAAGGTAGCATCATCGTTACCGGTAAAAGCTGTTCTTAAGTTTAGCCCAACATAAGCTGTATTCAAACCTAAACGTTGCATCTTATCTTTATCCGGGATTACCTTATATTCAGGACTACCTTCCTCAACAGATAACTGGACATTATCGGCGCCCGGGATCTTCTCAATAACGGATTTTAGTTCGTTTCCTGTCTTCATTATTATTTCCAGATCACTGCCACTCAGTGTAATTTTGATTGGGGCTGATTTGGGCAAGAGTCCTAAAACCGCCATTGAAAAGTTAATTCCGGGAAACTCTTTTGTCAATTCTGCGCGTAGCGATTTCATAAACGGTTCTGTTTTGATACCTCTCTCCTTTTCAGGCTTTAATTGAATTGTAAATTCTGATAAATTAGCAGAGCCAACCCCCAAGCTTCCAATGCCCGTACTTGGTCCGGCAATATTGCTGAAAAGGGTAGCTACCTCAGGTTGCTGAAGAATAAAATCTTCTACTTTCTGGGTTCTGATATTATTTTCCTGAACAGTTATTGTTTTATCATATTCCAGATTTAACCGGAACTTTCCCTGATCGCCGGTTGACATCATTTCCTTTCCGATAATACCTTGTTTCATAATTACCACGGTCAATACCAACAGTACGATGACTATTCCCGTAAAAATTAGTTTATGCTTAAGCACCCATTTCAATTGATTGCCATACCACTCAATGAATGCTGTTAATTGCTTTTCGAACCATAGCAGGAAACGGTTTATGAAGTTGGTGGGTTTTAAATCTTCCTTCTTCCCGATACGCGAAGCCAACCAGGGAACCAAGGTAAAGCCGACTAATAAACTGGTGAGCGTAGAGGTTATTACCACCACCGAAAACTGTTTTAGCATATCAGCTACAAATACCTGAAGAAATAAAATTGGCAAGAACACAACTACATCAACCAGGGTAATTGAGATTGCAGAGAACCCAATTTCCATACGGCCTTCAAATGCTGCAGTTCCTTTGTCTTTACCCATATCAAGGTGCCGCTGAATATTTTCCAGAATTACAATGGCATCATCCACCAGTATTCCAATAATTAGCGACATAGCAAGTAAGGTCATCAGGTTTAGCGTGAAACCCATTAGCCACATCACCGCAAATGCGGTAATCAGTGAGGTAGGAATCGCAATCAATACAATTAGGGAGTTGCGGTAGCTTCTCAAAAACAGGAACATAACCAGCGAAACCAAAATAACTGCCAAAATCAGGTCATCGACAACAGAATTCACAGCAGCAATAGTCATGTCTGTTGAATCATCGGCAACATCAAATTTTACCCTGTACTTTGAGTTGGCGCTTTCAATTTGCCGGAGTTTCGCATGGACTAATTTTGACACCTCGACAGCATTGGCATCACCCTGCTTTTTCAATAACAGGCCAATCCCGTTTACTCCATTATAACGGCTTACTGAACTTACTTCTTTCAGTCCATCTATAACCGAAGCAACATCCTTTACATAAACCGGCATTCCAGGAGTTGGCATAGCTACCGGAACATTCATGATGTCCTCAACGGTCGAAAATTTACCAATTAACCGGACTGAATTGCTTTCAGTATCATTTTGTGCTTTACCTGCAGGTAAATCTATTCCTGATTTGTTAATAGCTTCAACAACCTGATAAAGTGATATTTTACGCAATTTCAATTTATCCTGATCAACCTTTACCTGAATTTCCCGTTCTTCACCACCAAGCAGTGTAATCTCTGCAACTCCCTTTAATTGCTGTATCTGTGGCAGATACTCATCTTTCATCTTCTGATAAAACTCTGTTGCAGGCAATTGGCTTGTCGCGCTGATGGATATAATGGGTAAATCGTTGGGCGAAACCTTACTCATAACAGGACTCAAAATATCAGCAGGCAGGTCTTTGCGAATATTGTCGATATACCGTTGGGCGTCCTGCATGGCAATATTCAAATCAGTCCCATATTTCAGGTTGGCAATAATCACAGAAGCATTGGGCATAGACTTCGTTTCCAGATAATCCACACCTTCGAGGTTAGACAAGGCATCTTCAATTTTTCTGGAAACAGATGTTTCTACTTCATTAGGTTCTGCTCCCGGATACATTGTCTTTATTACGACTACAGGTTGGTTAAAATCTGGCAACAGTTCATACCCCAGATTTTTATATCCAATTATTCCCAATAGGGTAAATACACTGAAAAGAACAATAATCAGTGAAGGACGATTAATTGATATTTTTGTAATATTCATGATTCCTAATTGCTAATAGTGACATTTGCTCCATCAAACAGGTTAATAAATCCATTGGTGATAATCACATCCCCATCGGATAAACCAGCTGATACCAATACTTTATTTTGAAATCTGGCTGAGATTGTAATATTTTGAAGAGTGGCTTTACCATTTTTTATCCTATAAACCTGCGGTTGAATGTTTGTTCCCACAATTGAAGAGGCCGGAATAATAATACGCTCATCTTTTGTATCATTTTTAAACTGTACTTTCCCAAACATTCCTGATTTGATTTTTAGATCGGAAGTGTTGCTTACCGAAAACTGGACAGGAAAGCTATTTCCTATATTGGCTTTGCTGCCAGTCATATTCACCTTCCCCATCAACGGCGTTTCCGGATACACATCGGCCGAAAGGGAATAGCTTTGACCTATCTTGAAATCACCCACTTCCTGCTCGGGTACATTTATTGTAAATCGCAGGAGCGAGATGTCTGTTAACTGTAATAATGGAACCCCTGGTGCAGCAAAAGCACCTTCTTCGGTTAGTTTGGCAGTAACAATCCCATTGAAAGGAGCTACAATCGTTGTTTTATTGATCTGTTCAAACAGAGTGGACCTTTGCACTTTTGCAGATTTTAAGCCCAATATCGATTTTTCCAATTGCACCCCCTGAATGGCATCAGCTTCCGCAAGAACGGTATATCGCTTTACATCCGCGTCCAATCCTTCAATTTGAATCTCAGCAGTCTGTAATTGCAGCTTCAATAGAGAATTATCAAGCTGAATTAGCGCCTGACCTTTTTTGACCTGGCTTCCAACATCCACCAGCACTGAATTTATCTTGCCCTGAATATCTGCACTAACCTTTGTTTCTTTATTCGGTTCAAATGTGCCCGGGTAAGAAATATCATTTTTAAAGCTTTCAGGCTTTATGGTGATGGCCTGAACATTAATTGCCTGTTCTTTATTGTACTGATAAACTCTATTCTGGGTAATCTCTTTGTTCCTTTTCAGTCCGATTATCACAACGGCAATTAAAACCAGCCCTACAACGATATAAATTATTTTTCTCATGACTTTCAATTTTTTACTGTGATTAAGTTCCCTGTTACACGTTTAAACTCTAATTCGGCTTTACGAAGATTTATTAAGGCGACAATAAAATTCTGTTGTGATTCGCGAAGAGCATTATCAGCCATTAGCAAATCGGTAATGCTGGCCATGCCTTGTTTGTTCTGAAGCACGGTATTGTCATAAATTTTTTTAGCCAGTTCTATTTGCACATGCACCGTTGCAATATTTTTGGTTGCAAGTACATATTGCATTTCGGCATTAATCCGATCAAGTTTTGTTTTTTCAGTTATCTGTTCTTTCAGGATGTTTGATTTATCAATTTCAATCTTTTTCTGCACAATTTTATGCCTGGTTACCGTACCACTAAACAGTGGAATTGATAGTTGGGCGCCAACATAGCCTATGGGATGAAAATTGAAAAAGCTGTTTGGGCCAGTATTGCCAAAACCTGTTGTTCCGTAAACTCCATAAACTCCCAAGGAAGGTAATCTTGTATTTTTCAGCCCTTTTAGCTCCGAGAAATTAAGCGCAATTTTCTTGTCAATTATCAGCATATCAGTAGTGATCTGAGGTTGAAAATCAGCTTCAATGGCTGATCTTCCTCTGAGTATGACTTCGATGGAGTCGGAAATTGGTTTTCCCATCAGGAATTTAAGCACATTTATCACTTGCTGATGTTGGGAGAACACAGTATTTCGCTGGTTCGACAACTGATCCAACTGTAATTTTAACCGGTCAACATCTGTTCCTTTAGCGACCTGTTGTTGGTATAACAAGAGCGTGGTTTGTACAAGCTTATTTGTATTTATCATATTGCTATCCAAGAAAGCAAGCTGATTCAGAAGTATCTGAGCATTATAATAGGCATTGGAAACTTCAATTACCACCTCTTCGTCAGTTTTGAGTTTCTGAATTTTTGAAAGTTCATTAGCCACCCCGGACGTTTTTATCGCACTTATAACCAATGGATTGTACAACGGGACTGTTAACTGCAAGTTAGCATTCAGGCTTTGTGGTACACCAAACTGAACTTCTTTATAAGTACCTTCGGCTCCACCAAAAGCTGCGGCAGGCATTAACTGATAGGGCAGATCGGTGTAGTAACGATAGTCAGTCATGCCATTCAGCTTGGGTATCAGATTAGCTTTTGCCTCTTTATTCTTTTCGGTGGCAAGGTTGATGTCCTGTTCTGATAGTCTGATGCTTCGGTTATAAAGCAACGCAGTATCAATGCATTGCTCAAGGGTAAAAGTTTGAGCTTTAGTTAGAAAGCCCGTAAACAGGATTATCCCCAATAGCAGAACTTTTTGTATATTAAATCTTGGTGACTTTTCTCTTGATATAATCATCTCTAGTTATTTTAATTCGTATTTACTCCTTATCGGCTCTTATTAACTTAAGATCCCTGATCATTTTGTTAGTCAATTGTTGGTCGCTCATTAACAGCCGAAAGCGGCTCAGAATATTTTCAACCAGATATTTCGTCTCTACTTTATTATTGAAAACACCCGTTTTTTTACCCTTATCTAAAACTGCTGACAAATAAGTTTTAACGGTATGTTTTATTCTTACCAGTACCGTGTAAATAGCAGCGTCATTTTCAGTTATTTCCGAAGAAAACAGCACATGCAGATAGTATGATTTTTGACCAAAAAATTCATAGAGACTTTTAAATAAATACTCAAGCTCTTTTTCAGGTGAGAGATTCATAGCTACCACATTTTTAATCAATTGCTGGATTTCATCTTCCAAGCACAATGACATAAAGCTGATGATATCATCATCCGTTCCCAGGTAAATTAAAAGATCGTCACGTGAAATACCAATCCTCTTTATTAAGGCATCAACCGATAAAGCATTCATTCCAGACTCGTTAATGATTGCTCCTGCTATTTCTACAATATTACTTTTATTGTTATCCATAATTTATTAATTAGTGAATATTCACTAACCTTAATGGTTAAAAAAATAGAAAATCGTTTATTGTTCTTTATGGCTTTCAAGCTTACTGTATTCATTTATTGAATAATGAGCAAATATTGTAAGAGCTATTGAAACGATAATCCTGAATGTCATAACCCCAATAACCTTGTTTTCATGTATGCATCCAGAGTTGACGTAAAAGAGCAACTCTACAAAAGCAAGAATGATCATAACGGATGAAATACCCATGAGATTTGCTGTCCATTTCTTGCCCTCTATGAATCCATAAGCAGCAAATAGATAGAACAAACTACTAATGAAATTTATCCAACCTATAAACAGAACATAATTGCCTTCTTGTGATCTAAAGCCAAATAAATCAAATATCACAGAGATACTGAGAAATAGGGCAAGAAAGCCAAAAGCAGCTAATATTCCAGCAGCCAGGAATGAGAGTACCTCTTTCATAATTATTTGTTTTGAATTAATGTTAGCACAGACTGAATCATTTTGTTTCCAGATTCAATTATATCAAACTGAAAATCCTCCAATCTCCATCTGAACATCTGTAATCTGAATGTCCCCATTAAAATGTACATCAGGTCCTCCAAAGGAACACTACTTGAAAACACTCCCTTATTCTGTCCTTCAAGCAATATCGGGAATAGATTTTTTACAATAATCCCCAGCAGTTTAAGGATTGCTTCATTAATACTTTGACTCTCTTTCAATAAGCCATCAGAAAAAACAACAACAACGAAGTGCCGGTGACTTTCAAAAAAAGCAAACTGCCCTTGGAACATAGCAACAAATTTTGCTTTCGGATCATCGGTAATTGGAATAGCATTCTGTAGGTGCTCATCAATTGTCCTTGCCAGATATTCCAGCATCGCTAAGATTATCTCCTCTTTACTGGTAAAGTGCCTGTAAATAGCACTTTCGGAAAAATCCATTTCTTTTGCCAAATTTTTTATGGTCAATCCACTGACGCCCGATGATGTGAGTATTTTTCCGGCTGCCTCAATAATCTCCAGTTGACGGGAAGTAATTTCCATATTGATATCTTCAGGAATTAATTAAAGAATTTTGCTTAAAATTTTTGGACGTGGAGCCTTTACTACAAGGATTCGGGCTACGCTAGCAGTTTCATTGCTGATAAAATGAACAACATTGGCAGGACTTTCGATCAAAGTATCTGCTTCGGATACCTCACTTTCATCACCAATGTGAATTGTTGGATATCCTTCAACAATAAAGAAAAAAACGTCAACCGGTGTTTTGTGTGGTTTCAAACTTTCTCCAGGTTTTAATGTGATAATCACAGCGGTAGCCGATTCTTTGTTGTATATCTCTCGCACATCGATCTTGTGTGGTGTTTCTTTGGCCACTTGATCAAGATATTTAGTAATTTTCATAACTTATTTCTTAACGTAAGTGAATATTCGCTCACAAAAATATAACAACATTTCGTATTTACAAATTTTCTGAACTTAAAAGAAAAGAGTTTAAATTATCCTTAGTTAAATTATAACAGGAGGCCAGACATAGATATTTTACTCTGAATCCTTCTTGAAAGATAAAACTCCCGGAACCGGCATCGTATAATTATTATTTTTCCACCCAATAAAAAGATCAATGAGTTTGATGATTTGAAGGAGATGAATGACCGCAACCTTCACTAACATGAGTTTCCTCTCCTTCTGCAAACTTGAAAAATTGCACGTATGCTTCAATGTATTCTCTTCCAGCTTCAACATTATTGATATCAAAATTTTTCAGCAACATTACCTTTTCAAATCGTTCTTTCAATTCGGGCATATCATCTTTTGCGACCAAGCCTTTCAATGGGGTCAGGTTACCGACTTCAATTGATTTATCAGCCGCTTTAACTTTTTCATCAATTGGAGCCCCTACAGGCTTCACTCCTGTAAATGCAACTCCCTCTCCGGTTCTGTGGATTCGAACAAGCGTATCAAAAAAGTACTTATCCGCAATATCTTTAGCATCGTCATTCAAAACCCTGACTTTCATTATCTGGCTAAAAGCATTTTTGATTTCCGCTTCGCTCGCTACAGGAATCCATTTCAGAACAATATTTACGTTGTTCATACTAATAGCTTTTTTAGCATCAGTAATTAGTGGTCCCTCCATTGTATCGCAATGCGCAAAAGTGAGGATCGAAGAAAAAAGTAATACCGAGAAAATGATCAAGGCTTTCAATTTGTTTTTTAGACCTCTTTTCAGTCCATTTTTCGAGTTGTTTCTTACAACATTTTGCCGAAGTGTTTTCATGATATAAAAATTAAAAGATTGATACTAAATGCCGGACTATCAACTAATCCTTCAGCAAAGTAACGTCGAAACACAAGACCAATCGCCCCAACTTATAAGCTGAGACCTCTTAAGCAGCAATAAGAGTACTTACATTATAAAGTAATACGTTGGGAAGCAAACGAGACTAGGAAACTTCGGCCTGGTTTTCTTTATATTGAGAGGGAGTATAACCTGTAGCTTTTTTAAAAATCCGGTTAAATGCAGATTTTGAGTTAAATCCGCACTCGAAAGCAATACCCAGAAGCGAAAAGTTATTGTATGAGGGGTTGGTGATTCGTTGCTTAAATTCCTCGACCCTGTACTGATTTACAAAATCGAAAAAATTAAGGTTGAACTGCTCATTTATTACCTGAGACAAAATATGGCTTGAAATACCTATTTGTGTGGCCAACATTGAAAGTGTCAAATCAGGATTTTGATATGTTTTTGATGATAACATATGTTTTTTCAGTTGATCGGCCAGCAGTTTTGCCTCCTCCCCGCTTAATTTAGATCCGGCATATTTGGGCTGAGTAGCATTGATTGAAACAGGATCCGAACTATCCTCATTCCCGTAAATAATTTTCTGCTTAAGTCCAAAATACCCGATCAAAATCACAAAAACAGATAACGACAGGAATAGCCCATTGGTACAAAACACCATCGAAAACAGGCTAAATACATGGTGAATAACGGTAATCAAAATTAAGGCAGTCCATACAATGCCGAAAATAAAACCCAGTTTCCTGATCCAAAGCAAATCGATGCTGGTTGTATTAGAAAAGTTGTTGAAAATTCGAATATCGAGTCGTCGGAATAACTTAATGGTCATTAAAAAATACACTGTACCTGACATGGCTGTCAGAATCAAAAAGAAAATAAAAAGTACCGGAGGATGATCGCCGGGACCAATTTTCTCGATATTCAATTTTG
>Ga0255338_1001142_pt1 | contig 55741 bp, 50 predicted proteins | sample MeOH1_35cm_T4_19_FD_203715 | JGI IMG/M metagenome (GOLD analysis project Ga0255338, IMG submission 203715) | Sandy soil microbial communities from University of British Columbia, Vancouver, Canada - MeOH1_35cm_T4_195 | ecosystem: Engineered > Artificial ecosystem > Sand microcosm > Unclassified ... | reverse complement strand
AGAACGCATAAAACAATGACCTGGGACTGACTATTTGAACGAGGGGTAGGAGACATCCCCTATCTAAACCAGAAGTGTCACCTATGTCTCGACACATCTGTCACCTATGTCGTGGAACAGGACACCCTCAGCTCCACTTTTTTCCGCGAGTGGCGGCTCACCTTACCTACAGCGAAGGTTTGGTTAGCCTCCAAAAAAATTAGCCCTGGGCCGTAAAGGAATATCTCTCTAGACACGGACGGAAATGGCGGTTCTATCAGGTCGTACATACAAGCTTGTCCCTTGCGACACGCCGGACTTACCATTTCAGCACGAAGTGCGATATATCGGTTAACATTCTGTCTATGGAAATTCTTTCTGGTGTAGAACTTGAGGAAACACTACTTGAGCAACTTATCTCTAGTGGCAAAAGTGGTCACGATGTGGCGCGGGCGCACCACAATGATCCTGGATCCAATGGCTTCACTTTCGGTAATGACAGATATCACCGTTCCTGTGAACTTGCGAAAATAGCACTCGAAAATCACGGCTTTGCCGTGCGAAGAGTCGGTGCTGCATTACATGCTACTCGTGGGAGCCTTGAACTCCATTTTGCAACAGCGAGGGCTGCTGACGTTCAGATTCCTTCCTCATTTGATACGAATACAGACACACGAAAAGAGGCTGGGCGTAGGAATGTGATGATTCAACCGTCGCTGGAAGGAATCGACGAAGCAGCCCAACCCATGCGTCAGATAATCCATTTGGTTTGGAGTGGTAACGAGTTGAATGGTCTGATTGCCGTTCATGTGGGACGTTTGGTGGCAAGTTCGGATCAGCGGGTAGTTTGGAATGAGATTCGCCGAATAGATGGAATTGATTCAGATCGAAATGCAGACAACGAATTGATATCGACGGTTTCAAGTAATTACGCGGATCAAGAAGAACCCGTATTGCGTCTATCAGTTATTCAGAGTTCAGTCACAGTCGGTGAACAGACTCATGGCGTCAAGAAGTAGCCATTCAACAGCAAATTTTTCACCCGAGCGATTGCGTATGGCTCGTTATCGGGCGGGCTTAAGTATCCGACAACTCGCCGACAGAACTGGCGTCTCTCATCCGGCTATATCTCAGTACGAAACTGGCAGGGGGAAGCCCAGTCCGAATATTCTCACCCAACTTGCAATGGCAACTGGTGTATCTATGGACTATTTAACTTATGGCGATCGCCCTATCTCCTTGGCTGGATTGGAAGGCACCCACTTTCGAAGTTTAAGATCCACATCTAAACAGAACAGGGTAAGGGCTTGGGTCTGGTCGGAAACGGTTTTAGATTTGGTCAATGTTCTAGAAAGATATGTCCGATTGCCGGAGCTGGATCTTCCACTTGTGCCATTGGAGCCTGATGCAAAATCCAGTCATATTCTGGACGCTGTCAATCAATTGCGGGATCACTGGGAACTGGTAGAGGGGCCAGTTGGATTCCTTGTCCGCCACATGGAACGACACGGCGTTATGGTGAGCCGGTTGCCTATTGCAGATGATGGCATTGATGCCTATAGCCAAAACCAAGGCTCACATCCAGTCGTCGTTCTTGGGACGAACAAGGAAAACATAGCTAGGAGCAGATTCGACGCTGCTCACGAGCTTGGTCATCTTGTATGCCATCCTGAGGCCGATCCGGGGGGTGTTCAGGAGACTCAGGCCCATGCGTTTGCGGCGGAGCTGCTTATGCCTGCAGGGCAGATGGTGCGCTTTCTCCCTCGTAGATTTGATCTAGGTCAATACGCCAAACTCAAGCAGGAATGGGGAGTTTCAATAGCAGCATTACTATTTCGTGCACGCGCGCTTGAAATCATTAGTGAAGCCGCTTACCGACGAGCGGTTGTTGCCATGAACTCTACCTATGGCCGCCGTAATGAACCATTTCAATTGACGCGGCCCGATGAGCCAACAATGTTAGCCACGGCAGTCACATTGGCGGAACAAAATGGTATTTTTATTGAACAGATCGCTACAGAGGCTCGTTTATCTTTTGCTGACGTTTCGGTCATTATCGGCGGATGTGAACGAAGACCCTTTATCCAAATTTTAGACGAAAATGCAGGGGTTCAGGGGTTTGAGTCCCCTAATCTCACCCATGGTGTGTCGAAACATCTGTCCTGAATCTCAAGAACTCACACTCCGCCTCCCGCACTTAGATCGGAGCCTGAGGATTGACGATTTGTGCTCCTCACCCATTGTATGCCGACCTTTCACTGAATTTTTCTGTCACTCCTCCATATTGCTTAGTCGCTTGATTTTTTCCTCCGATGACAAAAGTTAAGGAAGTGCCGTTGTCATGGGCGCTCATCATTTGGGTCTGGAAGTTGGCTGTCCCCGTTTGACGCTGGATTCGCGTTATAAAACATCAGATCAAGAGTTCGATTTGGATCTTGATTATCTACGGGCATGTCAAGAGGGAACTTGGGAAGATAGCCAGCGATGGATTCAACCCCAAAATAGGTTTCGCATTGCCCTGTTATACTTAAACTCAATGGATTCGGAAACCGTGGTGTCGCTAATTCCACTGGCCCGCCGCCGCCACGCTTTAATCTCTAAGCCCAAGGAATTCTTCTGGAGAGGTTGTGCCAAACTGTCGAAACGCTGCTCAAACTTCCAAAAGGCTAGACGCAACTTTCCGAGCGCATTCACGCTGCCTAGCCGCGGGAGTGGCATGATTGTCGATCTGTTGGCTACTTCAAGATGGGGTTGATGGCGGGAAAGGAGAATCTTCCAGTGCTCGTGAATGCTGACAAACCAAATCGATGGAAGGAAGACGTTCAGGCTTCTGTCGCCTTTTTCAATCACTGGTTTGTAAACTCTGCTCCTAAGGTGTACAGAGATTCCAGGGTGCTAGCCACTATTGAAGTAAAGAACGCTATGCAACATTCGAATGACTTCCGCGAAATATCTCCTGCCACTATTCGTGAATATCCTGGCATCGTTCCAGTTCTCCGCATGGCTATGGCTCCACCAATTGCACGCGACAGACTCATTGGGCTCTCGGGCACTAAGGCCTCACTGCAGAAATCACTCGAATCGGGAATTCTGCCATCCCGCATGTCGGATGCTGCGTTGGATTCAAACTTAACACTGCTCTGCGACGTGCTAAACGGGCTTCTTGACCTAGACCTCTTTCCATGGATTGCCAAAAACTCCACAACTAATGATTATGAGCGTGAACTTGCAGCAGTTGTCGTTGCTGATCGGCTCTGTGGTGCCCAAGCGGATCCAATAGTTCGAAACGCTCAAGAGCGGAGACAACTTGCTGCGATTGAGTCCTGGCTCATTGCCCATGATTACACTAAAGGGGTACATGCGGCGAACCGCCCACTTACTGAGATGGAGTCAGGAACATTTGCATTCCGAATGAATGTGTCGGTCGCGAATGGACAATCCCGGAGGGTGAACATTCCAGTTGATGTAGTAGTTCAACCCAAGAAATCAATGTCAGGGGGATTTCCTATGATGATTGAAGCAAAGTCCGCTGGCGATTTCACAAATACAAATAAGAGGCGAAAAGAGGAGGCTCAAAAAGTGCGACAACTTCGCGAGACTTATGGCGCCTCGGTCTCGATGCTTCTATTCCTGTGCGGCTACTTTGATACTCCCTACTTGGGGTACGAGGCTGCCGAAGGACTCGACTGGGTATGGGAGCACAGGATCGATGACCTGGCAATCGCTGGACTCTAAGAATCTCGCCTGCCTAGAAGCAGATCGCCTTGGTATTCAGATCGAACTCGACGCAGAAAGAACTGCCATAGAGCGCAACAAGTCAGGACAATTTGCAACGCCACCCGCCCTAGCGTCAGATATTGTCGATTATTCGCTTCGGCGGGTTCCAGATGGCCAGATCGATTTCCTTGAGCCCTCATGCGGATCTGGCTCATTTTTCTCTGCGTTGATACGCAATATCAATCACGAACGACATTACTTGGCTTCTGCCGTGGGGGTCGAGCTCGATCCCCGGTTTGCTGAGGCAGCAATTGGGTTGTGGGGGGATAGAGGGCTCGAGGTGGTGTTGGACGACTTCATCGAATATTCGAAGCGTTCGGAACGAATGACGAATCTCTTGATCGCAAATCCTCCCTACGTCCGACACCACTACTTGGACAAAGCGATGAAAGCACAACTTAAGTCGCTGATTGACGAACGATTCCCCTGGAAAGTGAGCGGACTTTCCGGGCTTTACACCTACTTCATGTTGCTCTGCCACAAGCAGCTTGCTCCGGGAGCGGTGTCTACGTGGCTAATCCCTACGGAATTCATGGACGTAAATTACGGGGAAGCCCTTCGTCGCTACTTGAGTTCGATGGTCAAACTTGAACGAATCCATCAATTTGATCCATCCGACGTTCAGTTTGGTGATGCACTTGTTTCCTCAGCGGTTGTTGTATTTATCAACGAAGCACCAAGTAGCACCCATATCGCCGAGTTCACTTATGGTGGCTCACTTTCTCAGCCTCGAGAAACTCGTTTGATTCCAATCAGAGATTTGGACCCAATCAAAAAGTGGACCCGACCATCTCTATCGAGTAAGGCCAGCAAGATTGATGAGCCTAGGTTGGGAGACTTCTTCAAGATTCATCGTGGTTTGGCAACTGGGGCGAATGGTGTGTTCATCCTTCCCCGTTCAGCGGCCATTCAACTAGGTATCGAATCCGAACACCTTCGCCCGATTCTGCCTAGTCCTCGTAAATTGACGGAACTCGTGATTGATGCAGATGAAGACGGTTGGCCACTTATTGATACCCCACTTGCTCTGATTGACTCGACAATGGCTGATCATGAACTCGAGTTGGTTGCTCCAGGATTATGGGCTTACCTAAACTCGTTTGACCTCGAGAAGATTCGTTCAGGCTACTTGGTACAGAGGCGAGTACCTTGGTACAGACAAGAGCAACGACATGCCTCTCCGTTTGTCTGTACTTATATGGGCCGCGGAGGAGACAAACTGCACCCATTTAGATTCATCTTGAATAAGTCACAAGCCACTGCGACCAACATGTTTCTGATGCTGTATCCACGCCCCGCTCTCCTAAGTCGCATCAATGCTGACCCAACTCTTTTGGAAAAAATTCATCAATGTCTATTGTCTGTCGAGCCGGCTGAATTGAGCGCAGCTGGTCGAATTTATGGAGGTGGCCTTCAGAAGATTGAACCGAAAGAGTTGGCCGCACTTTCTGCAGAAAGGATTGCTGTTGTAGCAAATCTTGAGGTGTCTCGCCATAGGCAAGAGTCGCTCTGGGACTCGTGAAGGCGAAATCTTTTTTCCTATTGGTAGGGTCTTTTAATTTCTCAAGAGTGTTTTGGAGAACTGGCACTGCATGGCATGCACTGGGCCAGGAGTTCAACTCCCCTTAGTTCCACAATAAGTGTGTTATTAAACCCCATAGCGTCAGAGCATTTCTGGGAATGTCAGAGAGGGAGAGAGCGGTAATCTCCAGTATTTCCGGAATCGTCCCCGCGATTGTTGAATTGGTGCGAGACGAGACTTCGCTAGTTGTCGTCTGGTCGGGTGATCTTCGGCCCATATTCAACTTTGTATGAAACGTTGAATAAAGGACTATGACAGCAGAGATCCTCCGAAATAGACTTCTAATGCGACTATCCAAGTTATCCAAGAACAATTGAGACAAATGGGGCTAAAGCGTATACGTCCATATTGGAAGTAGTGTCCGTCTTGATCGAGGTTATTTATCGAGACATAGACGACGATTCAGCGCCAACGCACAGTCCGAGAGTCTCACCTTTTGTCATTAGATGTCGCTACGGTGGTGCCATGTTTACGAGAGCAAGTTTTCATAAGGAGAATGATTTGACTCGAATGACATCAAAGCAGCAAAGGAGAATCTTCGAGCAGCGCTTATCGGATGCTGACGAAGTCCGGCGAGGCAACCATACACAATGCGCGTGTGTGCCAATTAGGGTTGAACACTTTTCGCACTCCAGTAATGTAGGCGCCGAGTTATGAGTGCGATCAAACTTCATTCGCTCACCCCAGAATATAGAGAGGAGAGTCACAAGGTCTATCTCGACGCTATTGAAGAAGCCCTTGAGGATGAATCGATCAAGAACATTGCTCTGAGCGGCGGGTACGGCGTCGGCAAGAGCAGCGTGTTGAAGAAACTTGCGAGCAAGAATCAAAAGGTTGTACAAGTCTCGCTCTCCTCGATAGGACTCCCGATTGGGGACGGCGACGGCAAAGAGACGACAACAAACCGTATTCAGAAAGAGATCGTCAAACAACTCCTCTATCGCGAAGAGCCATACAAGGTGCCCGGTTCGCGGTTCCGACGTATTGCCAAGTTCAATGTCTGGCGCTCGATAAGCACGGCAGGACTTGGTGGCTTTGCGTTGACCCTTGTTTTCTTCCTGGCGGGGTGGACGGCAAAGTTACAGGAACTCTTTTCTGCGGCGTTCGTGGACCTGTGGTTTCAGTTGGCGGCGTTCGTGGACCTGTGGTTTCAGTTGGCGGTATTCGTCGTACTGTCTGCGGGGACTCTCGGGGTTCTTGCTCTGACTCACAATCGTGTCGCGATCAAGGGTTTGAAAGTTGCCAATGCTGAAATCGCCCTTACTTCCGAATACTCTTCGTATTTCGACAAGTTCCTTGACGAGATCGTGTACTTCTTCGATGTCACTGAATACGAGATTGTGGTCTTTGAGGACATTGATCGGTTCGATGACCCTTACATTTTTGAAACGCTCAGAGCTCTCAATACTCTTCTGAACAACTCAAAGCAACTTCACACCCGCAGGATCCGATTTATTTATGCGATCAAGGACAGTATTTTCGAGGAACACGGAAACCGTTCCGCAACTACCTTGGGTGCGGAAGTCTTGACAGAGGATGTCAACGGAAACGCAGTTTTGGCCGAGATGGCGCGAACCAATCGAACTAAATTCTTTGATCTAATTATACCGGTGGTCCCGTTCATCACCCACAAGAACGCAAGAGACCTAATCGGAAGTCTTATGGATAGTGCGGATATCAAGATCTCGGTCGAACTCATCGATTTGGCTTCTCGTTATCTCCCAGAAATGCGACTCATCACGAATGTTCGCAATGAATTTTTGATTTTTCGAGAGAAAGTATTTGATGCGAAGGTTGGAGAGCTTAAACTTCGGCCGGACGAACTGTTCGCAATGATCCTATACAAGAACCCCCACCTGTCCGATTTCGAGCTGATCAAGACGGGTGAGAGCAAACTTGACCAGCTTTACACTGACAGCAGGAGGTTGGTACGAGAAAACATCAAAAGACTTACAGATGAGGCTGCGGAGGGCCGACGCCAGCGCTCGAATATCAACTCGATAGTGCCACGAAGCGAAGCTATGGGAGAGAAATTGAGGGACTTTTTGGACAGGATCGGGCGTATCAATACCCCTCTTCTGTCCGTTGGGTCGTCGTATCAAGTGACTATTAGTGGAGTCTCATACCCAAGGAATGATACCTCCGAGATCGACTTTTGGCAGGCAATCTCTGGCTCGTCTAATGAAGAATCTTTTCATGTCGCTTATATGAGTGGAGGTTCCATCAAGTTGAACCTTTCCATCACAAAGGCTGACCTAATTGCTCAAATGGAGAACTCACTCTCACAGTCCGAATGGGAGAACGGCGATCGAAAAGCGATCGACGAAAGGCTCGACTCCATTTCCAAGGACCAGAATTTTCTCTCCTTTGCGACCTTCGAAAACCTCTATGAACGCAATGAATTCAAGACCGATGAAGGTTTAACATTTTCCAATTTGGTCGACACTCACTTTAATTCTGCTCTCGTCAGGCAACTCGTGGCAATCGGCTTCATAGATCAGAACTTCTCGCTCTATACCTCGAGTTATTATACAGACCGAGTCAGTCAACGTGCCCTCAACTTCATGATTCATAACATTGACCGGAACGTGATGGATATCGACTACCAGCTTAAACCTGAAGATGTAGACGTGATTCTGAGCGAACGAGGGGGTTTGGTCCTTCAAGGGCGCGGCGCCTATAACATCTCCGTTTTGGACCATCTTCTTGAAAAGGACGATGGGAAAGCTGACAGGCTACTTCACTCACTCAAAGTGCTGGGGGATGACGAGGAAGAGTTCTTCAGGGCATACCTTGCGTCAGGGAAATACTGCGACAAATTAGTGGAGAGATTGACTGTTCATTGGGATCAAATCTTCGACTTCCTCATTCTCCGACAGGACTTGGATGACGAGGTAAAGGTATCTCTTGTTGACGAGGCGTTGAAGAATGTGGATGCCTCAGTCGATTATGTGGTGGACGATGGTTGTCGAAGATTTATAGAGGATAATTTCTCCAGTCTTATTGTGATGCGAGATGCCTCGACTACTGTGGAACTTGCCCAAGAGATCGCAGCCTTGTTCTCCAGGGCGGGCGTCCGACTTTCGTCGATCAGCGAGTTGAGTGTCAAAATGCGCAACGAAGTGGTGGCGACTAGTTGCTATAAAATCACGTTCGACAACTTGGAACATGCTGCGGAATCCAGCGACCTTGCCCTTGACCAGCTGCAGGTTCAGCATCCGGTTGTTTATGACTACATGATGAAGAACCTGTCTGAATACCTTATCGCCGTCAAGAACCAAGATGCTGACGCGGTGACAGTGGCTTCCAGTGACTCGCTATCGGGCGTGCTCGTCGATGTTCTTGAGAACGCCAGCAACATGTTAATCGAGGTGTTAGATGGAGTCGATCTCTCACCAGGTAACATCGAACTCATTTCGATGCCGGAGGAAGCTTGGCCAGCCCTAGCTGACCGCGATGCCTTCCCGGCGACATTTATGAACGTGAAGGCATACATCGAATCAATCGGGGAGATTGACGAGCACATTGGCGGGTACTTAGGTCGAGTGGGTACCATCGGGATTGGTACCGAGGCTGAAGATGCTGACAGGTTTGAAATGGCCGAGTATTTGTTGGCAGCAAGGGAAGGCATTCCGGACCCTGAGATACGCGTCCGCCTTGTGGTGAACCTCGAACTTGAAAGCTACCTTCCGATTTCGTACGTGCCCTCGGAGGATGGTCCGTTGATCGGTCTACTTGTAGAAAGCGAAGTCATTGAGGACGACGAGCAGTCCTTCGGCCTCACCCTCGTTCACGATTGGGCAACGCGGGAGTTCGCGATCAGCAAGTCCGAAGCTTTTGTCACCTACATGACAGCCACTGAGATCCCCATTTCGGACGTACCTCTACTACTGAGGAGCACTGCCGTCACCAGCGCAGTGAAGAATGTGCTGATCGCTAGGTTGGACGAATTCATTCCGACGGACGATAGCAGTGCTCTCAAAGCAGCAGCGGAGTATGCGGTTGCCACGAAAACAAGGTTGGCTAATCAGCAATTGTTGCGAGTGGCTGGTTCTGACGTAGGGCAGGATCTCGCCGCTAACCTCCTGGCCGTCGCTGTTACCGGCATGAGTATTGAAGAGTTAATGCCAATTTTTGAGAGGTTTGGCGGTTGGCTGAAGGCTTTAATAGCCAGGGATGGAAAGCGGCCCAAGATTGTCAACTCTGAGGTAAATCGTACGATCGTTCAGCGTTTAAAGGATCTTGGCCTGGTTAGTTCCTTCAAGCCGAAAGGTGCCGAACTTGAAGTCAACCTCAAGAAACCTTAATGCCGCGTTCTCTAAGGGTCTAGGTCTGGACGGCACCGACTCGCAGATAGGCGAGCACCTTATCGACAGAGAACGTCACCTGCTCATGCACTGGGGCCAGCGGCAAGTCGGATTCGTTAAGCCGCGCCTTCTAGTCGATCTGTTTCCGGCTCAACATTGATCGTCTTATCTCTATCTCGACATTTATAAGTCGTCTGGAAACAGCGTATCTACAAATGCCAAACTCCTTGGCGAGTTGGTACACCGTCGCCCCTTCGCTATGTCGGTCTCTCAACAACAATGCATGAGTGTCGGTGAGTTGTCTTTGGTGTTGTGGTATTGGACCGATACGTTCATAATCGACGTATGTGGCCTCTGAATTTGAGGTCCGGTTGCGCTTTTCGAGCAAAGCTGACCATTTGTTTGTGTCAGCAGTGGAGAGGGCAACCCGGACCGGGACCATCATTCTGTCATTGAAACCGGTGAGGCGTTGCGAGTGAAAGGCTAAGTGGGATGATCGAATCTCCGACAGACTTTGTCGATGGGTTTACGAAGGCCGCTCTTTTGGCATCTCTAATTCAAACACCACCAATACTCACCCACGAACTTCTCCAAGCTCCCCACCGTCCGCCGAGCTCAATGCCACCCGATCAATGTGCTGTTTACGTTTTCTCGCTCAGCTCAAGATACGGACAAAGCTGCCCAGCAGGGCCAAACCGCGTATTGAAAGTGGGAAAAGTTGGTGCCAAAAGTACAGCTCGATTCTGCTCGCAGCATTACCTACCGAACTCAGCTAACAGTAACCTTGCCAAGAGTTTGCTGAATGAGAGGGTTCTTTGGCCATACCTGGGAATCACAAACTTGGATGAATTGAATGTCAAGGATTGGATGTTGGCCAACCTCGACCGCGACCATATCTTCGTGCCGCAGAATTTCGGATTGGAGAGGGAGATCGAACGATTCTTCCGGGGACGGCTTGGACCGGTCTTTGAGGGCTGACGGAGAAGGTAATGACCCGCAATTGTGCGATGCTGATTGTCCGATTTCCAACGTCGCCACCGGCAGATTTCCGCCATCGTCTTGAGTTGCGACAATTTCGCACTGTGTTCGCGCAGAATCTGAGTTGTTTCCCAGTCTCTATGAGCGAAAGCCCCAACGCATCTAGGTGCCCCATCGAGTCGACGGCGTCAGAAGTAAGAGTCTGGCAACGCATGGCGATGCCAGCCTTCTTGAGTCGCTCGGCGACTGTCGTGCGATTACAGCCGAATTCAGCAGCTAGCTCGTAAACAGTGGCTCCTCCTAGATAACGCGCGGCCACTTCGATCACCTGAGCCCCTTTGAGCCGTCTCCGTCTTTGACGGATTGGGCCAAATAATTGAGATTCAGATGAGGTGTGATCTTTCGGTGTTTGTCCTTCCAAGCGGTCTTCGATAAGGAGTAACCAATTTTTTGCGTCATCAGCGGATAGGGCCACTTTGTGAAGGTTGGCTGCATTTCCTATCGACGTTTCGATGAATGGTCACTCGGGGAGGCTCTTCCTTCGTCTCAACAAATCGCTTGAAGTTGCGTAACATATATGATACGTTTCGCCTTGACGGAAATGATCGGGGGATCGTCATGATGGCTAGTCGAAGTTTATTTTGGGAAGATCTGGAGAGAAAGTTGGAGAATCCAGAATTTCTACGCGCTTATGTGATCGAGTCAATTCGCATCTCTACCGTTGATGCAATCTTGGGTCAGCTGGATCAAGTCCGGGAGGAGATTGGCATTACAAAAGCGGAGTTGGCGAGAGCCATCGGGGCCGAACCTGCTTCACTCCGCCGTCTTTTTGCCAGTAATACGGTGAATCCAACCCTTGGCACGCTGGCGGATATGGCCGCAGCTCTTGGGCTTCGCGTGTCACTCGAGCCCATGCCCGTAGGAGAACGCAAACAGATTAGCAAGACTCTGTTAGAGGGGCACACTTCTGATGCTAAGAAACTCGTGAAGAATCTAGAACGAGTGAAGGCTCGCGCGTCAAGAACTCAGGCAGTCGCTTAAATCTCGAAAGGTGGAGGAAGCAGCCCTGAGATCATGCGATCGACCTCGGAATCCGCCTGAAGTACTCATTGCCTAATGCTTTAACTGCTTTGTAATCGGTGTCAGACAATTCGGTTTGGAACGGCTTCGATTTTCTTCCCAAGAGTGCGCTTTGCGCGCTTCTTTACTCGAGGGTCGGGAACCATAAAATGGAGATCTAATTCGTTAGTGCAGATATGGCAAAGCGGAACTTATATAGGAAGCCGGCACAGTTGTGATACCTAAATGCAGCAGCTGAGTTTGGATATTTCCCGTGTAAATGACATAGATACCAATTTAATTGCTTCTGACATGGTAGGAAATACTGGCAGCATGTCCACTACGTCGTCGATAGTATTCCTATTCTTTATCAGCACCATCGCTTGAGCTATCAGGTCGCCGGCGCCAGGTGCCAAGATATGGACTCCCATAATCGCCCGTGTTTGTGGGTGAATTGCCATCTTAACCACGCCCTCAGTTTGTCGCGTGATCAGCGCCTTGGGCAAGTTATCGAAGGAAACTGACCGACAGGCACAGGCATTGAATTCCTCCATCTGCCTATCCTCGGTATAGCCGATTGAGGCAAGCTGCGGATCAGTAAAAACCGTATACGGTACGACGTTATAGTCAATTGATTTACTTGTGCCGGTGAGGGCATTTTCAGCGGCATAGGTGCCTTCTCGCCCTGCTGTAGTTTCAAGCCTAAGGGGCAAGTTAGTAACATCGCCGACAGCAAAAATGTGAGGTTGCGACGTTTGCAGCGTGGCCTGGGTATCTACTCTTTGTTTGTGATCAACAATTACACCGATGGCTTCGAGGTTAAGGCTTGAAGTGTTTGGCTGTTTGCCTGCTGCAACCAATATTTGGTCGACAACGATGTTGTTTTCTCCAACTTTACTATTGTAGAACACAGTTTTAACACCATTATCGGTCACCACTTTGGTTACTGTGACACCGGTTTCTATTTTGATCCCTTCATCTTCCAGTATTTGATGTAGCTTGTCAGTCAACTCAAGTTCGGCAGTTGGCATGATGCTGGTTGCTCGTTGCAGGATTGTTACTTGACTACCGAATCTGGAATACATTTGTGCTAGTTCTAAGCCGACTGCACCAGCTCCTATGACAACTAGTCGATTAGGAACGGTTTTGAGAGCCATTGCTTCTATATGAGTTATGTAGCCAGCCTCAACGAGTCCTTCCACCTGTGGCACGATTGCTGTTGAGCCGGTAGCGATAATGAATTTATCTGCTTCTAATTCTTGCTCGCCCACTTTAACTTTTCGCTCTGATATAAAGGTAGCTCTGCCCTTGACGAATGTGACATTGTTTAACTCTCGGAGCACTTGCTCGTATTTCTTCTCTCGCAATCGCTCAACGAGTGATATTTCATCTGCGACAACCGCAGCAAAGTCGGCTCGATTTATGGCGAATTCAATACCAGGTACATTATGGTGCTTGGCGGTGTGTAACAGTTCAGCAGCGTAAAGAAGTGTTTTAGACGGCACGCACCCTACATTTACACAGGTTCCACCGAGGGGCAGGCCATCGTTGATAAGAGCGGTCTTAGCTCCCAATTCATTTGCCTTGATCGCAGCGGCAAAAGCACCTGCGCCCCCACCAATAATAATTAAGTCGTATGTCGTCATTTGTGCTCTACCACTTCCTTCTCGACGTCGTGATGCAATCGTTGCAAGACGCCTTATGTCGCTGTCGAATGGCGTAGGCCGTCATTAGTGTTGCAATCAGCAGAGCCACACCCAAATAACCAAACACCGGAATAGAACTTGCTACCACAAGTACAAGTAGCGGGATAAGGAGACAAGGTAGGCACATCAACGCCAGTAGACCAACTAAAAGTCTGGTTGATTGCAACTTATTAGTGCGCTGGTTCATAACGAAAGCAAGCCCTTCAATTCTTTGCTAAACCCTGCTTCGTTTAATGAGTAAAAAACGGTTTGAGCCTCTTTCCTCGTTTTTACTAAATTAACCCCCCGCAGTTTGCTTAGGCTGTGCGAGGCATTGGAGACCGAAGTGCCAGCTAGATTAGCGATGGCAGTAACGCTCAGTTCAGGGTGATAGCGAAGGAGGTAGCAAATCTTGAGTTTGGTAACGTCGCCAATCACGCCGCACTGGCGAGCACATAGTTCAATCGCCTCATGGTCCTTTAGTATCTGTTTGAGTTGTTGAGTACTTGAACGCATATTCAAATACTAGCAGGCCACATTGAATCCCGCAACTACTTTTTCGTGCCATTCGCAGTCTCATCCACTCAGCCACACAAGCCTGGGACCAGCCGTCTTTACGGCCGAGTCGGTGCGGCAGTTTGCGAGAAGAATGAAGTATTCGGATTTTTTTGAGATCAATGAGATAATCAAGAAATGAGTGGAAAGAACTCCCGGGTTGATGTTTTTCTGAGCAAAGAAAAAAAGTGGCAAAAAGAGTTTGTGAAATTGCGAAAGATTGTTCTTGACTCTGGGCTGACAGAAGAATTGAAGTGGGGTCAGCCTTGCTACACTTTTGAGGAAAGCAACATAGTTCTGATCCACGGATTCAAGGAGTACTGCGCACTTTTATTCATGAAAGGCGCTTTGATGAATGATTCCAAGGGCATCCTGATTCAGCAAACGAAGAATGTGCAGGCGGCGCGCCAGATCCGTTTCACCGGCGCACGGGAGATAACTGAGATGGAGCCGACGCTTAAGGCCTATATCCGCGAAGCCATCAGGATCGAAAAGGCGGGTTTGAAAGTAGAACATAAGGGGACTACGGAATTCGAAGTCGCAGAGGAGTTTCAGAAGAAACTAGATAAGAGCGCTGCCTTGAAGAAGGCGTTCAACGCCCTAACTCCAGGACGGCAAAGAGCCTACCTTCTCCATTTTTCTGCACCTAAACAATCCAAAACTCGGGAGTCAAGAGTTGAAAAATCTACAAAGCAAATTCTCAACGGCAAGGGATTAAATGATTAGTAATTCGACTCCACTGTGACACTTTTCGAAGCGGCGATGCTTTTCCTGGCGGGTGTCGCAGCAGGCACGATAAACACAGTGGTTGGATCAGGCTCTCTCATTACATTTCCTGCCCTGCTCGCATTCGGATACTCTCCACTGACTGCCAATATGACCAACAACGTGGGAGTACTGCCAGGCGCGATTACTGGCGCCTATGCCTATCGCAGCGAACTAAGGACTCAGTGGTCGCACGTCCGTCAACTTGTCTCGCTCTCTTTGGTTGGTGGCCTCGCCGGCGCCCTTCTCCTCTTGCGTCTTCCTGCAGCTGCCTTTGATCAGATCGTGCCGATCCTAGTACTTCTTGCAATCATTCTCGTCGTCCTTCAGCCGTGGCTCAAGCAGCGAGTGGCTCAACGCGAAGCCAGACCACGCCGCAACGCCATCATCCGTGACGGCGGTATTTTCCTCACCGGTGTTTATGGCGGCTATTTCGGCGCTGCCCAGGGCATTCTCCTGATGTCGATCCTTGGCGCGGTCATTGACGAATCGATTCAAAAACTCAACTCGATCAAAATAATGCTCGCTCTGTCCGCAAACACGGCAGCAGCTGTGGTTTTCATTTTTCGAGGCGGAATCAATTGGCCTGCCGCGGGCGTCATTGCGGCCGGTGCGCTGATCGGCGGTCATCTGGGTGCCAGCATTGGCCGTCGCCTGCCCGAACGCGTCTATCGCGCGGTGATAGTCGTCGTCGGCCTCATTGCTTTTGCGAAGTTAGTATCTTCTTAAACCTCACGACATCCTCGCCGACCTCTCTTGTACGCTTCAAATATGGTGGAGTTCACGTGCTGATTAAGGAACTCGATAACTACTTTGATGCAGTCTTGCGAAATGATGCCGACCCCGTAGAAGTAGGAGCCTTTACTCTCTTTGTCAGCGACGCCCCTTACGGCTATTACGCCCGCCCGTCCTCCTCGCACTCCGGGCTGATGGATGCTGCGGATCTGACTGCTCTGGCAGAAGCATGTAGAGAGCGCGATATTGATCTTGCGATTGAGTGGGTGCATGAGGCACACCCTGGACTCGGTGCGCTTGCACAGGCGCACGGTTTGAAGGTGAACTTCTTCCCGTTGTTAGTTGCGCAAGCTAAAGATGTAGCAATTCCACATACAGAAGGCGTCACAATACGAATTCTTACCGCGAATGAACCGGCGCTTGCACAGGCCTTGGCGGTTGCCAATCTTTCATTTGGTGTCGGAGGAACAGATATCGGATTAGTCGGACCCGTTGAACGTGATGAGGCGGCAGGCGAGTTGACCGAAGGATGGATGGGATATTTTCGCGAACGAATTAGGAGCGGTTTAACAGTCATGGCAGTTGTGGAGAGTGCCAATGGTGTCCTTGCCGTTGCAAGTTGCAAACCAGTAGGCAAATTTGCTGAGATCGTGGGTGTTGCCACTTTGCCGAGTGAGCGCCGGCGTGGATTGGGCGCAGCTGTCACAGCATTTCTCGCATCGCACGTCTTCGCGCAGGGGGTCGAAACGATTTTGCTCTCTGCAGAAGACGACGATGTCGCACGAATATATAGGCAAATTGGATTCCATCGCGTTGGCACGGCTGGGGCTGTAGAGAAGCCAAAGACCTAAACGCAAACTGCTCGCACGAATCCCACGCCTAATCCTCACATCTGTGCTCGGGCAATTCTCAGGTAGTTGAAATTTCAATAAATATCCCCATTTTGGGAATAATTGAAACTTCAATCATGTTACACTTCATAAGTAGTTGAAATTTCAACTAAGTAACGGGAAATGCCCGCACTTTATGAAGGAGCTCAATTCATGTCTACTCAAACAGTCCAGTCCCTCACCGGCACCTACTCAATCGACGCATCCCACAGCCAGATCGGCTTCACAGCCCGTCACGCCATGGTCACCAAGGTTCGTGGTGCATTCAACGAATTCGAAGGCAGCGGATACTTCGATGCCGAGAACCCAGCTAATTCGCATCTCAAAGTCACGATCAAGGCTGCCAGCATCGATACCCGCAGCGCCGACCGCGACGCCCACCTCAAGGGCAATGACTTCTTCGCAATGGAGGAGTTCCCAGAGATCTCCTTCGTTTCGACCGCCTTCAACAAGGTCGACGACGATGCCTACAAGCTCACAGGCGACCTCACCATCAAAGGCGTCACCAAGTCCGTCACCGTTGACTTCGACTTCACCGGAACTGCAGTGGATCCATGGGGAAACACCCGGATCGGCTTTGAAGGAAAGACCACCATCAACCGCAAGGACTGGGGAGTCAACTGGAACGCCGCCCTTGAAGCAGGCGGAGTCCTCGTCAGCGAGAAAGTCAACCTCGAATTCGAAATCTCAGCAGTCCGCAGCACAGAAGCTGCTTAATATCTAGCGCCACGCCAGATAAATGGAATTGTGGGGTCCGAGCATTTCTCGGGCCCCACAACTTTTGGATGGGAAAACCTTTCACCCGCTCCACTTGTTCACAGGCACATCAGAATCAGCAGTTCTGGCCGCTTGTGGTGGTCTTTGATTCAGTGCCAGGGATGGTGGATGGTTGCACAATGTGGCTACAATGTGGCTACATACGTAAAGGGGTGATTTAGATGGTGGCTGATGCTGTCGTTCGCGCACGAGTGAATGGAAAGGTCAAAGAGGAGGCAGCCGATATTCTTGCGGCGACTGGGTTGACGCTTTCCGACGCATATCGAATGCTCTTGATACGCGTGGTGGAAGATCGAGCTCTTCCATTCGACCCTTTGATACCCAACGAGAAGACGATCGCCGCAATGCGTGAAGCTCGAAGGGGACGTTTAGTTCGCGCTCGGAATGTTGGGTCTTTATTGAGCGAACTTAATGCGGACGATTGAACGAACTGCGCAATTCAAAAGGGATTACAAGCGCGAGAAGCGAAGCCCGCGCGGCAAGAACCTAGATGAAGACCTGACGATTGTTCTCGAGTTATTGTTAAAAGATCTACCTTTAGCAGCCAAATATGAAGATCACCCATTATCCGGAGAATGGAAAAGTTTTCGAGATTGCCACATTCGCCCAGACCTCATTCTGATTTACCGTCAGCATGGATCCAAGGTGCTTCAGGTTGTACGACTTGGTTCACATTCGCAGTTGAGTTTGTAGTCCACGATGGAGACCCTTGGTGATTCTTGCCAAAGACCCACTCCTTTCGGCGGGTACAGCTAAAGGGAGAGTCGGCGGCCATGGGTTCCCTGTAACCTATGCACATGTCGACCGATAGCACGCGTGATTTCGTCCACGAGGGGTACGACGTTGCCTATGTCCAGGAGAAGTGGCTGCCCGTCTGGGATGAGCTTGCTCCTTTCCGCTCCGGCCGCCTGGGAGACAATCGGCCAAAGAAGTATGTCCTCGATATGTTTCCCTACCCATCCGGGGATCTTCACATGGGCCATGCCGAGGCATATGCCCTTGGGGACGTGATTGCCCGTTACTGGGTTCAAAAAGGCTTCAATGTTCTGCACCCCATGGGGTGGGATGCCTTCGGTCTGCCTGCTGAGAACGCCGCGATCAAGCGGGGGATCGACCCTGCAATTTGGACCTACGAGAACATTGCAGTGCAGAAAGCATCAATGCGTCGGTACGCATGTTCATTTGATTGGGATCGAACATTTAATACCTGCGACCCAGAGTTCTACCGTTGGAATCAGTGGCTATTCATCCAGTTGTTTGAACGCGGGCTTGCTTACCGCAAGGCGTCCAAGGTCAACTGGTGTCCCTCGTGCCAGACCGTCCTTGCTAACGAGCAAGTTGTCGCGGGTCTGTGCGAACGTTGCGATACGCCAGTAACCAAGAAGAAATTGACGCAGTGGTATTTCAAGATCACTGACTATGCAGATCGCTTGCTGGATGACATGTCACAACTTGAAGGCAATTGGCCCGACAAAGTCTTGACGATGCAACGCAACTGGATCGGACGATCCACGGGCGCGAATGTGAGTTTTGTGATCGAAGGACGGACAGAGCCCGTCACTATCTACACGACCCGTCCGGATACCTTGTATGGGGCGACGTTCTTTGTCGTCGCTGCCGATAGCGACCTTGCTGCTGAGTTGGCATTAGGAACTTCGGTTGAGGGTAAATTCAAGGAATACCTAGAGACGATCAAGGCTGATTCAGATATTGATCGCCTTGCAACTGATCGACCAAAGACCGGTGTTTTCTTAGAGCGATATGCAATCAATCCGGTCAACGGTGAGAAGTTGCAGATCTGGGCGAGTGATTACGTTCTTGCTGATTACGGAACTGGCGCGATCATGGCTGTTCCTGCCCACGATCAGCGTGACTTGGATTTTGCGCGTGCGATGGGACTGCCTGTCCGTGTTGTTGTTGAGACTGGCGAAGAAGACCCATCTATCACGGGAATTGCAACGCCAGGTGAAGGCACACTCATAAACTCTGGGTCCCTCAACGGCAAGCCAAAAGATGAAGCGATTGCATTTATCAATACACAGTTGGAGCGCGACGGACTTGGCAAAGCCGCACGCAATTACCGCCTTCGCGATTGGCTGATTTCACGGCAGCGTTATTGGGGCACGCCGATTCCGATCATTCACTGCCCATCATGCGGCGAAGTTGCGGTCCCACTGGATCAACTGCCGGTGAAATTGCCCGATGCGCAGGGCTTGGATCTCAAGCCCAAGGGAACTTCGCCTTTGGGCGCTGCGACCGACTGGGTCAATGTTGATTGCCCTAAGTGTGGCAAGCCTGCCAAGCGCGATACCGACACGATGGACACATTCGTGGATTCATCCTGGTACTTCCTGCGCTACCCAAGCCACGACGATCACACCCAGGCGTTTAGTCGCGAAGCCGTTGATACGTGGATGCCGGTTGATCAATACGTCGGCGGGGTCACCCACGCGATCTTGCACCTCTTATATGCGCGCTTCTTCACCAAGGTCTTGCACGATATGGACCTTCTCTCCTTCAACGAGCCATTCTCGCGGTTGCTCAACCAGGGCATGGTCGTGATGGATGGATCGGCGATGAGCAAGAGCCGGGGCAACCTTGTGCGTCTATCCGATGAGTTGGCGACCCATGGTGTCGATGCTGTACGTCTCTCACTCGTATTTTCTGGACCACCGGAGGATGACATCGACTGGGCAGATGTTTCACCTCATGGGTCAGTGAAGTTCCTCAACCGTGCATGGAGATTATCTGGAGATATCTCAAGTGCTCCCGGAGTTGATTTCATGGCGGGTGATATTTCACTGCGCAAGGCGACACATAAGGCCGTGCATGACGCGGGTTTTGCGGTCGAGTCGCTTCGGTTCAATGTTGCTATCGCGCGCATTATGGAACTCGTGAATGCAGCACGTAAAGCTATTGATTCAGGGTGCGGTCCAGCAGATCCTGCTGCACGCGAGGCGGTCGAGGCGATTGCCATCATGCTCTCGTTGGTGGCGCCATTCATGGCAGAGGAAATGTGGGAGCGGTTGGGGCATAAGCCAGGAGTTGCCCTTGTCGGTTGGCCGGAAGTGGATGAAGCTCTCTTGGTCGCAGATTCTGTGGTTGCAGTCATTCAGATCAACGGCAAGATCAAGGAGCGGATCGAAGTTTCGCCGCTGATCTCTGATGCCGATTTGGAGCATGAGGCATTGGCCCACCCAACGATTATCGAGGCGCTCGCGGGTGCAACGATCAGCAAAGTCATTACCCGCGCGCCCAAAATCGTCAATATCGTTATCAACAACGCTTAGCCCTAAACAGCGCAATTGCCTCTGTGAAAGTGGCGCCGTCGCGCCCTTTTCACTTAGGGCATGAATGATTTCTATAGCAATATTCGCGAGCGATTGCACGATCGACTCAGCGACCTGCACTTCTCTACCACTCAAAGACGTGCGCTTCTCGGCGTCTTCCTGATCATCTGCCTCATCTCTGTTGGAGTTGTAACACGTGGACAACCCGAACAGATTATGGAGACTGCTCCCATAGTTATCGCGCCCCCACCACTCGTCGTTGATGTTGCAGGTGGAGTGAAGCGCCCCGGTGTCTATTCACTTCCTGCAGATGCCCGTGTCATGGATGCGATCAAAGCTGCAGGTGGGGCAGAGCAGGGTATGGACATGAGCGAGATAAATCTGGCTCGAATGCTCAGGGATGGCGAACAGATATATGTGGAGCCACTTGTTCTCACTGGTACCTACAAGAGCACCAAAAGCCCAAGGATTGTGAAAAGACGGAGCGGACCGATCAATCTCAACCGTGCTACTGCGGCTGAACTAGAGACGCTATCCGGAATTGGGCCGGTCCTCGCCGCAAGAATAGTGAGTTATAGAAAAGTGAATGGACCATTCATTGTCTTGGAAGATTTGCAGAAGGTTTCGGGTATTGGCACTTCCAAATTCGCGCAGATCAAAAGCAAAATAAGGGTGTAAGGGATTATCGCGCTTTCCTTATTGGCGCGACAATCTGGATTGGAGCACTTGCCCAAAGTTGGCTGACTCCCTGGTGGGTTCCTATTGCCTCAGCTGTTTTGGCCGTACCTGCATACATGAAACGCAAAATGTTGATCTGTCTACTGGCGATCACAATCTTTCTGGGTTCAGGTGTTATGTCACTTCGCCAGATGGCGCTGACCAATTCAATAACCCAGAAGTTAATTGGGACGGTCTCATCAATCCAGTTTCAGGTCTCCACCGATCCAACAAAAACTAAGGCAAAAGTCTTTGGTACTGCCCAAGCACCCACAAATTATTCCTTTCTCGCAACGGCTCTCACGGTGGAAGCTGAAGGAAAGAAATATCGATTACGAGTCCCGATTCGTGTGATGACGACGGATAGGGAAATCACAGCAGTTCTTCCTGGCCAGATGATTACCTCTTCCGGAATATTGATTAAGAGTAAAGAGGCACGCGTTGTAGGACTCTTCATCCTGCGTGGGAAACTCACGGTTGATACTGCCGCATCGCGTTGGGCGCGAACTCTTGGTGTGATTCGGTCAGATTTTCGCACGCTTGCGCGCGGCGATGATGCGGGCGCACTGATTCCTGGAATGGTCCTGGGTGATACATCCTTGCAATCGCAGCAACTGCGCGATGACATGCGCCGCTCGGGGCTCACTCACCTGGTTGCCGTGAGTGGGGCCAATTTTGCGATCATTTCCCTTTTTGCTCTCTGGTGCATGCAGTGGTTCTTCCGCTCCCTGCGCGTTCGACTCATTCTCACTTCCTTGGTTCTGGCTAGTTTTATTGCTTTGGTCCGTCCATCACCATCGGTCTTGAGGGCGGCGGCAATGGCCAGTGTTGTATTGGTCGCGCGAGGAATTGGTAAACGCAGCGATGCCATACCGGCACTTGGTTTCGCGATGGCCGCAGTCGTTATTGGCGATCCATGGCAGGCACGCGATCCAGGATTTGCGCTCTCTGTACTGGCAACGGCTGGATTACTCCTTCTTGCTCCTCGAATTGCTAGCTGGCTTGGACGCTTCTTTCCTCCACGCCTTGCAAACGCAATGAGTCTGCCGACAGCAGCGGTTCTTATGTGCGCGCCAGTCTTGGTTGCACTTTCCGGTTATTTGGGTCTGATGACTGTGATTGCCAACCTGCTTGTCGCACCCGTTGTCGCACCGATTACTGTCTTTGGATTCATCGCGGCACTCCTCTCACCTGTATTTCCTGGAGTGAGTAGTGCTTTGCTTGCACTCATTTCCTATCCCTCTGAATGGATTGTGGGAGTTGCCCATTGGGCGGCGAAGTTCCCCGTTCTGCAAATCTCCACGGGGCTCGGGGGTTTCATCGGCGGATTGGTAGTAGTCCTCTTCTTGGTTGCACTTGTTTTTCTTTGGCGCACTCATCAAATAACGGTCGCGGTATCGGTTTCAATAATCCTATTTCTCACGTGGAACTCGCAATGGCCGAGAGGGGATTGGCAAATTGCAAATTGCAATGTCGGTCAGGGTGATTCGCTCGTTATTAATTTGGGTAATCATCGAGGTTTTGTCATTGATGCCGGGCCAGATGCCACGTTGGAAGATCGATGCTTGACGCAACTCGGTATTCATAGCATCCCGCTTCTCGTACTCACTCACTTCCATGCCGACCATGTAGAGGGTTTAGCAGGATTGATGCGTGGCCGCACGGTTGGTCAAGTATGGGTGAGCAATAATAAGGATCCGCTTTTTGAAAGTGGCCACGTTGGAAAATGGCTAGGGGATCGAGCGTTGGTCGAGCCGAAGAAGGGGACAATCTTCTCTCTTCCAAGTTCGCGCGGTCTGATCACAATCAAGGTCTTATGGCCATTAGATAACCCTGTAACGAGCGCGGTTGGCAGCGCAGTGGGTTCGGTCATTAATAACTCAAGTGTGGTTCTCGAAATTACTACTCCTGACTTTTCCTTGCTTGCTGCGGGCGATGTAGAACCCGAGGCACAGTCCCAAATCCTTCCTTTGCTTCACCACGTCGATATCTACAAAGTGAGTCATCACGGCTCAGCCCGCCAAGTGAAAGCATTCATGGAGAGGCTCTCGCCAGATCTTTCAATTATCAGCGTCGGAGAGGGCAATCCATACGGTCACCCCGCGGCACAGACACTTGCCACTCTGGATAGACTGCGAAGCAGAATTTACCGAACAGATAAGAATGGTGCGATCGCTATAGTTGCCCGATCGCATCGGTTCACGGTTCATACAAGCGCAGGATTGTGGTGGCAGAAAGTGAGGTTGGCATGAGTAACTATCTACTCCTGGGAGCAGAGCCCGCCCTTGCTGACCGCGCACTTGCCAAGATTCTTCTACAGATGCGTGAAGAGAGCGCAGAAGTTCGGACAATTTTCAGTGCAGAGGCACTGCCTGGAGATATTTCCGATGCCCTTGCCCCCTCTCTTTTCTCCGAAAGGCGCGCCCTCGTCATCCGTGATCTGCAGGATCTACCCGAGGAGAGCAAGGGCGAGATCACTCGCTTTCTTGAGGATTCAGATCCGACAATTTCTGTCATCTTCATCCATAAGGGCGGCGTAAAAGGGAAAGCGCTTCTCGATCAGATTAAGAAATCAAAAACTGAGGTAATCGCCTGCGACCAGTTGAAGAAGGAGAGCGAGAAGCAGGAATTTGTAAAGAATGTCCTCCTTGATCTCGGTCGGAAAATCACACCGGGTGCCGTCAATGCCCTGGTCAACGCAGCAGGAAATGACCTTCGAGAATTGAGTTCGGCCTGCACTCAGATTGCATCCGATACCACCGGAGTGATTGATGAAGAAATAGTAGATAAGTATCACCAAGGAAAAATTGAGACGACAGGATTTGATGTTGCTGAAGCCGCACTTGAAGGAGATGTCTCTCGAGCCTTGCTCACATTGAGAAATGCCATCGCCACCGGAACCGACCCTGTCATGGTGACGAGTGCGATCGCCTTATCTTTACGAGGATTAGCCAAAGTCTCAGGAACCAGTCGCGGTGCCAAATCCTTCGAGCTTGCCGCAAAGTTAGGCATGTCGCCGTGGCAGATCGACAAGGCCCGGCGCCAACTGGCCCATTGGTCGCCCCAGGGGATCGCGAAGGCGGTCATTGCGATTGCTCAGGCCGATGCCCAGGTGAAAGGTGCATCGGTGGATCCGATCTATGCTCTAGAGAAAGCGGTCACTGAGATCGCCCTTTCTAGGCGTTAATTCTGCCCCCTCAAGGGCTAATTTGAGCCTGGAGTGCTCTCGCTGGTAGCCTTCCCCTCTTACCTGATCCATTTGGACCAGTTGAAAATCGTTCTTTCAGAGTCGGAGTGGCGCGCGTGGCAAATATCAAGTCCCAGATTAAGCGGATCAAGACCAACGAGAAGGCTCGCCTTCGTAATAAGTCGGTCCGGTCATCCATCAAGACCGCCGTGCGCAAGTTTCGCGACTCCCTTGCCTCCGGTGACTCGGCAGTCATCACCACCGAACTCCGCACCGCCTCACAGGCACTTGATGTCGCAGTTGCCAAAGGCGTTATTCACAAGAATGCAGCAGCCAACAAGAAGTCTTCCATGGCTAAGTCGGCTACAAAAGCTGGCGTTCGTTAATTTTCTAATACAGACGACAGCGCGAGGCTAGGTTCATGCCGGCCATTCCAATTTCGAAGGCGCCTCAACCTGCCTCTACCGACCCCGCGCAGATTCGCAACTTCGCGATCATTGCGCATATCGATCACGGTAAATCCACTTTAGCCGACCGCATGCTCGGCATCACCGAAGTTGTCGATCCTCGCAATATGCGCGAGCAGTACCTCGATCGCATGGATATCGAACGCGAACGCGGGATCACCATCAAGAGCCAGGCCGTGCGACTTCCGTGGCGCTCAGGCATTGATGGCAAGGAATACATCCTCAACATGATTGACACACCCGGCCACGTGGACTTTACCTACGAAGTGTCGCGCTCGCTTGCCGCAAGTGAAGGTGCGATCTTGTTGGTGGATTGCGCGCAGGGAATCGAAGCGCAGACGCTTGCCAATCTTTATCTTGCGATGGAGAACAACCTCAAGATTATTCCTGTCCTCAATAAAATAGATCTTCCTGCCGCGCAGCCAGAAAAATTTGCAGCAGAACTTGCCAAACTGATTGGTTGCGAACCGAGTGACTGTTTGCTTGTTTCTGGGAAGACCGGCGCAGGAGTTCCTGAACTCCTTGATCAGATTATCGCGCAGATTCCACCGCCACAAGGCGATCCAAACGCACCGGCGCGCGCACTTATCTTTGACTCGGTCTATGACGTCTACCGGGGAGTGGTCACCTACGTCCGCGTTGTGGATGGTCATCTCTCTGCTCGCGATCAGATTCAAATGTTCTCAACCGGTGTGCGTCATGAGATGCTCGAAGTTGGCGTGATTTCTCCAGAACCAATTCCAAGCAAGGGCCTTGGTGTCGGTGAAGTTGGATACCTCATCACGGGTGTGAAGGATGTTCGCCAGTCACGAGTGGGCGATACTGTCACCAACTTCAATAACCCAACAAAGACGCCACTTGCTGGGTACAAGGATCCAAAGCCAATGGTTTTCTCCGGTCTCTATCCACTCGACGGCGCGGATTACCCGCTTTTGCGTGAAGCTCTCGACAAACTTCAACTCAATGACGCAGCGCTGGTGTACGAACCAGAATCCTCAGCCGCACTTGGTTTTGGTTTCCGTTGCGGATTCCTCGGACTGCTTCACATGGAAATCGTCCGCGAACGACTCGAGCGCGAATCCAAGCTCAGTCTTATTTCAACCGCACCGAACGTTGTGTACAAAGTGAAACTCGATGATGGCAAAGACGTCATTGTGACTAATCCAAGCGAATTTCCCACCGGTAAAATCATGAGCGTTGAAGAGCCAATTGTCCGATCTACCATTCTTGCTCCCAGTGAATTCATCGGCGCAATTATGGAACTCTGCCAGCAGCGACGTGGAGTCTTGCTGGGTATGGATTATCTCTCTGAAGATCGCGTGGAAATCCGTTACACACTCCCACTGGCGGAAATTGTTTTCGATTTTTTCGATAAATTGAAATCGAGTACGCGCGGTTATGCCTCTCTTGATTACGAAGCAATTGGCGATGCCGAAGGTGATCTCGTCAAGGTCGATATCTTGCTCCAGGGTGAAGCGGTTGACGCATTTAGCGCCATCGTTCATCGTGATAAGGCATATGCCTACGGACTGATGATGACCGCCAAATTGCACGCTCTGATTCCCCGTCAACAATTCGAGGTTCCTATTCAGGCCGCAATCGGTTCACGAATTATCGCCCGTGAGAATATCCGCGCCATCCGTAAAGACGTTCTTGCAAAGTGTTACGGCGGAGACATTTCTCGTAAGCGCAAACTCCTTGAGAAGCAGAAGGAGGGCAAGAAGCGGATGAAGATGGTGGGACGCGTTGAGGTGCCGCAGGAGGCATTCGTTGCCGCCCTTGCAACTGACGCCGATATTGATAAGGCGAAGGCCGCGCGGAAGTAATTATGGCTGCAATCCAGTCTGAAGATATTTCGTTTTATGTACACATTCCTTACTGCGTAAAGCGATGCGGGTACTGCGATTTCAATACCTACACGCCGAGTGAATTGCGTGAAGGCGGCACTCTAGAAACAGTCTCCTTCGATTACATTGATGCAGTCTTGCGAGAGATTGATATTGCTCATGTAGAAGCCCCAGGTACCGTTCCGACCATATTCTTCGGTGGAGGCACTCCGAGCCTGCTTGCGGCGCGTGATCTTGGGCGCGTTATCTCATCCATCAAAGAACGGTGGGATCTTTCATCTGAATGCGAGATCACTCTGGAGGCGAACCCTGACACTGTCGATGCCCAGAAACTCAAAGAGTTACGGGAAGTTGGGTTCAATCGGATCTCCTTTGGGATGCAATCTGCCGTCCCTCATGTATTGAAGGTCTTGGACCGTACGCACAATCCTGAAAGCATTGCCCGTGTCGTTCACGAGGCCCGGGATGCCGGATTTGAAAGTGTTAGTTTGGATCTCATTTACGGGACACCGGGGGAGAGTCTGGAAGATTGGAGAACTTCCGTTGAATCTGCCCTGTATCTTGGAGTAGATCACCTGAGTGCCTATGCACTGATTGTCGAGACTGGGACAAAACTCGCCGCTCAAATCAAGCGAGGCGATCTATCAATGCCAAACGATGACCTCATGGCAGATATGTATTTGTTGGTTGATGAGATGTGTGAAGCATCTGGCCTGTCTTGGTATGAGTTGAGCAACTGGTCTAAGCCCGGTCATGAATCTAGGCATAATGTTGCGTATTGGAAGAATTCAAATTGGTGGGGATTGGGGCCAGGTGCTCATTCCCATCTCAACGGAACGCGCTGGTGGAACGTGAAACATCCGACTGCATATAAGAATGCTCTTCTCAATTCTCAATCACCCGTACAGGATCGTGAGACTCTCACCCCAGAACAAATAAGCGACGAGAAAGCCATGCTCTCCATTCGCATGAACCGCGGAATCCTTCTTAGCGAGCTAAGTGCCGAGCAGATTTCCAGAGTTGAGGGTTATCGTGAAAGCGGTCACCTCGATAAGTCGCGATGGAGTGAGGGATCCCTGCAATTAACGCCCCAGGGGCGCCTTATTGCAGACCGAATCGTGCGCGAATTGGTTGTGTAGTACCTTGTAGTCCTATGCATACCTATCACGTCATCATTTCCTCAGTTCTAGCGCTTGTTTTCGTTATTTCTGGCCTCATGAAGGCAAGTGGCAACGAGCGTGGGCTTGCCATCACGCGTGAGGTAAATGTGAAGGATGGAGTTGCCCGTTTTATCGGTGTCATTGAAGCCCTTGCTGCGCTGGGTGTCATTATCGGACTTAGAAATGTGTTTGTTCAGTGGTGTGCTCTCGTCATTCTTTGGGTAGATATGAGCGGTGCGATGTATTTCCATTTCAGGGCCGAGAAGATTCGCGCATCCTTTCCGTCCTTTTTCCTACTGACCTTGATTTCAATCGCCCTCGTAACTATCTAGTTGGCATCTATGGAATCGCGTCGCTTAGAAATCCTCCGCGCAATCGTGGACGAGTATGTCGCCACGCAAGAGCCCGTCGGGTCTAAGGCGATTGCCGACCGACATAGCTTGGGAATTTCACCCGCGACTATCCGTAATGAGATGGCCCTTCTTGAGGAGCAGGGATTAATCACTCATCCTCATACAAGTGCAGGTCGCATTCCAACTGACCGGGGTTATCGAGTATTCGTAGATAAATTGGCAACGGTCAAACCTCTCTCTGCGCCGGAGCGACGAGCAATCGAAAGTTTTCTCGAAGGTGCGCATGACCTTGATGATGTCGTGATGCGTACGGTCCGATTGTTGGCCGATGTGACAAAGCAAGTCGCCGTCGTCCAGTATCCCTCTATTGTGAAATCTCGGGTCCGTCATCTTGAATTAGTCTCACTTACCCCTTCACGTCTCATGGTCATTCTTATCACCGATGCGGGTCGAGTTGAGCAGAGGGTTATTGAATTCGGACAAGATCTTTATGAGAACTTCGTAACGACGCTTCGTGCCAGACTCAATCAAAGTGTTGTTGGAGAGCGTCTCTTAGATATTTCTGAAAAATTGAATGCTCTTTTAAGGGCCTACACCGATCCAGAGCGGAGCAATGTAGGAATTATTATTACGACTTTGATCGAGATGGCACTTGAAAAACCTGAGGAGAGAGTTGTACTTGCTGGTACAGCGAATTTAGCTCGCTTCCGCGAGGACTTCTCCGCCCAAATCCATCCAATTCTTGAAGCACTAGAAGAACAAGTTGTACTGCTCCGCCTTCTGGGAGATGTCAGCGATACGGTGCATGTTCGCATTGGAGAAGAGCAGACGGAAGAGAATTTGCGTCAGACCAGTCTTGTTTCGGTTGGCTACGGAACTGAAAATTCCCCACTAGGCGCCCTCGGAATTATCGGGCCGACCCGCATGGATTACGCGGGCTCGATCGCTGCCGTCTCGGCTGTCGCCCGTTACGTAAGCCGCTACATGAATGAAGGATCGTAATGGCTGATTTGTACGAAGTCTTGGGCGTTGAACGAGACGCCACACAAGACCAGATTAAACGCGCATATCGCAAGCTCGTCCGCGAACTGCATCCTGATATCAATCCTGACCCCGCAGTTCAAGATCAATTTAAAGAGATCACCGCTGCATATGAAGTTCTCAGCGATGCACAGAAGCGTCAGGACTACGACCACGGCGGTTCTAATGGATTTGGCGGCGCTGGTTTCGGCTTTGGCGACATTATGGACGCGTTCTTTGGCGGGGGAGGAAATCGCGGCCCTCGACCTCGCGTACGTGCCGGTCAAGATGCCCTCATTCGCATTGAAGTTGACCTCAATGAAGCCTGCTTTGGTACCGAACGAGAATTAACAGTCGAGAGTGCCGTTGTTTGCACTAAGTGCGGTGGTTCTGGTTGTGCTGAAGGCGAAAAGCCCCAGATCTGCGAAATTTGTCGAGGACGTGGTGAGACTCAACAGATCACACGTTCCTTTATTGGCCAGGTAATGACGAGCAGACCGTGTGCTAATTGCCAGGGTTATGGCAGTGTCATTAAGAATCCTTGCAATGAATGCGCAGGAGACGGTCGTGTACGAACGCGTCAGACGATTACAGTGAAAATTCCACCCGGGGTCGAAACAGGTAATCGCATTCAAATGTCGGGCCGCGGCGAAGTTGGACCAGGTGGCGGACCCGCTGGTGATCTCTATGTTGAAATCGTGCAAACTCCGCATGAATTCCTTGCTCGTGAAGGAGATACCTTGCACGTATCTCTAGGCATCACCATGGTTGCTGCGTCACTTGGAACTACGTTGACGGTCGAATCTCTTGATGGGCCGATTCCTGTCGTGGTCAAGGCAGGTACTCAAAGTGGATCAGCAATCACGGTAAGGGGAAAGGGAGTCACTCACCTGAGAGGTGGTGGGCGTGGCGATTTGATAGTCCATGTAGATGTTCATACTCCGACTAAACTTAATAAGGAGCAAGGGGAGTTGCTGACCAAATTTGCTCGATTGCGGGGAGAGAAAGAAGGCGAATCTCAGATGCAGCGCCACGAGGGGGGCTTGTTTAATAAGTTCCGAGATGCGTTCCGCTGATGTTGCCACTTTTCTATGTTGCAGAACTTCCGACGCAAATCAACGAGCGCATTCGTCTAGTAGGCCAGGTCGGTCATCACCTTTCCCGTGTGCTTCGCGCGACTCCAGGGGAAGAGTTGCTTCTCTCTGATGGACACGGTCACTGGTCGCGGGCTTGTGTCACTGAGGTAGATAAGACTTCAGTTGATTTAGCGGTACTGGAATCTGGATACCAACCTCAACGCGAAATTACGATCACTGTTGTTCAAGCGGTTACGAAGGGCGAGCGCACCAGAGAAAACCTTGAACTTCTTGTTGAATCGGGCGTGGATCGAATTGTTCCATGGCAAGCGGCGCGATCTATCGGACGACTTCCGGATGGCGTTGGCAAATTGCAAGCGGCCGTCATTGAAGCAGGCAAGCAGTCGCGTCGTTTTTACTTACCTGAAGTTGCCGATGTCGCCGATATGGCTCGAATCCTTGCCATCATTAGGAGTGCGGATTTGGCGTTGGTGCTGGATGCGCACGCGACTGAGAAGCTCACAGAGATTGTCTCGAAAGTCGCACGGATTCAATCTGTGGTGCTTGTGGTTGGTCCCGAAGGCGGACTCACCGACGAGGAATTGTTGGATATGAGTAAGGATGGCGCCAAGTTAGTCAGACTGGGTCGTCCGATCTTCCGCTCTGCCCATGCTGGTATCGCTGGTGTTTCTGCGATCAGTGTTGCTCTGGGTCTCTGGTAGACAACTAGAAGAAAGCAGAAAAATCAATGGCACTAGATCCCAATTGTCTTTTTTGCAAAATAATCGAAGGTGAGATTCCTGCAACTATCGTCTATCGAAACGAAAATGTTGTGGCATTTCGCGATATTGCGCCGCAAGCACCCACGCATGTGGTCATCGTTCCAACGGTTCACGTTGAGAATGCAGGCAAGCTTGCGAAGATCTCCTCAGTAATCGTGGCTGCACTTCACAGCGCGGCAGCAGAAATTGCAGAATCTGAAGGTTTGGATGGATATCGGAGTGTTTTCAATACAGGTGAGTCAGTCGGCCAGAGCGTTTTTCACGCTCATTTGCACCTTCTTGGTGGTCGCCCCTTCGGTTGGCCTCCTGGTTAACTCAGTGCCAACTACGCGGCCTGTACCCGTAGAATAAATCCAATGGAAAGAACCCTTTTTGCAGTGCCAAGCGCCATCCCAATGGTCGCTCTCCTTGGCGCTACCGATTCTCATTTAAGAATTATTGAGGCTGCCTTTCCGACTCTGACAATTACGGTTCGTGGAAATGAAATTACTTTTCAAGGTGATTCTGAAGAGGGTCGTCGACTGGAAGCACTCCTCAATGAGTTGCTCGTCGTCATCCGATCTGGTCAGGTTCTCTCCAGCGAACTTGTCGTTCGCTCGATATCCATGATGCGTCAAGTACCTCAAGACCATCCCGCTGAAGTGCTTTCGCTCAATATTTTAAGTAACCGAGGACGATCAATCCGACCCAAAACTGCCAACCAGAAGCATTACGTGGATGCAATCGATGAAAACACGATTACGTTTGGAATTGGTCCAGCAGGAACTGGCAAGACCTATCTAGCGATGGCAAAGGCTGTTGCAGCTTTGCAAGCCAAGGAAGTCAATCGAATTATTCTTACCCGCCCTGCTGTTGAGGCAGGAGAGCATTTGGGGTTTCTGCCCGGAACCTTGTCGGAGAAGATTGATCCATATCTGCGTCCTCTTTTTGATGCGCTTCACGACATGATTGACCAAGATTCCATTCCACGCCTCATGCAGACTGGGGTTATTGAAGTCGCGCCTCTTGCATATATGCGTGGTCGAACACTCAACGACGCCTTTATTATTTTGGATGAAGCTCAGAACACGTCACCTGAACAGATGAAGATGTTTCTCACCCGTCTTGGGTTTGGGTCGAAGATGGTGGTTACGGGGGATGTCACTCAAATGGATTTACCGTCTGGCGCTAAGTCGGGTCTTAAGGTGATCCGCGATATTTTGTCTGATATTGATGACATCGCATTTATTGAATTGAGTTCGCAAGATGTCGTCCGAAATAGTTTGGTCGGAGAAATCGTTGAGGCTTACAGTAAGTATGGTGATGCACGCCAGTCGAATTTGCAGCAGGATCGAGTTCCTCGCCAACTTCGCCCCGGCAGCTAACTATGGCAATAGATATACAGAATCGTTCCGGAGTTCATTTTCCAGAAGAGAGGCTTATTTCGCTACTTGCCTTTGGAATTTCGGAGCTTGAACTGAATCCAGAATGCGATCTCAATGTTCTTCTCGTGGGCGAAGTAGAAATGACGCAACTTCACATGAAGTGGATGGGCGAACCAGGTCCAACCGATGTCCTCTCTTTCCCTATGGACGAGATCGAACCTGGGTCAAAAGAGGTTGGAGTACTGGGCGATATCGTCCTCTGCCCCGCGATTGCCCAGGCTCAAGCCAGGGATGCCGGGCATAGCTTTGATCGCGAATTGTCAATATTGAGTGTCCACGGCCTCTTGCATATCGTGGGCTATGACCATGCTACGTCCGCGGATGAAAAAGAGATGTTTACACTCCAAGAATCAATAGTTGATCGGTGGAAGAAGTGATCCCGTTATTCCTTGTTGCGATTGTCCTCCTACTTGCTTTTGCTGGTTTTCTAGCAGGAAGTGAAACCGCCCTCACCACAATATCTCGCGTAAAGATTGAAGAATTGGAACGCCTCAGTGGTGGTGCATTCCTACGGCGAGTCACAGGCGATCTAGCGCGCTACCTCAATGTCGCACTCCTTGTAAGAAAGACATGCGAACTCTCCGCGACAGTACTTCTTTCCGCTGTACTTCTTGAAATGTTCGACGGAGGACGGGCCCTATTCTTCACTGTGGTTATCATGGTTGTTGTTTCGTACGTCATTGTCGGTGTTGGACCTCGAACGTTAGGGCGACAGAATCCACACTTCTGGGCGCGTAGCGGTGCAGTTGTCACCTTCTACTTGGCGAGCATTCTCAACCCCCTTACTCGTCTGCTCATTGCCCTGGGCAACGCCATCACTCCTGGCAAAGGTTTTAGACATGGACCATTTGCCAATGAGGCCGAACTTCGCGACTTGGTAGATCAAGCGCATGAGCGCGGACTTGTTGAATCTGACGAGCACGAAATGATCCACTCAGTTTTTGAACTTGGGGACACATTGGTTCGTGAGCTCATGGTTCCACGTACGGATATGGTTTGGATTGAGAAGGACAAGACCCTTCGCCAGGCGCTCTCACTCGCACTTCGTTCCGGATTTTCGCGAATTCCGGTTGTAGATGAAGATGTCGACAACATTATCGGGATCGCATACGTCAAAGACTTGGCTAAGCGCGCCCTTGATCACCATGATGCCGAGCAGACCGAACGCGTAGAGCAATTGATGCGTCCGGCTAATTTCGTTCCAGAGAACAAGATTGCAGCAGAGCTTCTCAAAGATATGCAGCGAAACCAGATTCACTTGGCGATTGTTATTGATGAGTACGGTGGCACAGCTGGGATCATCACAATCGAAGACATTATTGAAGAGATCGTGGGCGAAATCGAAGATGAGTACGACGACGGAGAAGAAGAATTCTCTTGGCTCAGCGACAATAAGGCCAGGGCGCAGGCTGGGCTCCATGTTGAAGACTTTGCGCGCGAACTAGACATCACCATTCAGGAAGCGGAATATCACGACGTAGATACCATCGGTGGTCTCATGGCAAAGAAGTTGGGCCGTGTTCCCATTCCCGGCAGCACGATAATTTTAAGTGGATGGAATATCACTGCCGAGCGTCCGATTGGTCGCCGCCGTCGAATCAGTAGCGTCCTTGTCGAACGAGAAGCACCATCAAGCGAGAAAGAACATGACGAACTCTAATTTTGAGAATGCGGAGGATCGAAAACTCCAAGTATTGGCTGAAGCCACGTTAAGACGCACTGGCGCAACTCAAGCCGCAGCTCTTCGCGATAGCACCGGACGCACATATGTTGCACGAAATGTGAGTGCCGCAAGTCTTGCGTTGGATGCCGTTGAGGCTGTTTTTACTGTCGCAATGGCAAGTCAGATTGAGGCAATTGAGGCCGTCGTAGTAATTGGAAGTGGCCCCATCAATCTGAAGCTTGTGAGAGAGCACACCCCTGGCTCTCTTTTCTGGGTTGTAAAGCACGATGGTGAAATAGAGCCCCTCTAAGGCGCGATACCCTTACCCAATGCGCATTGTTCGGTTTTCTCCTGCTGCCGCTGACCCCACATTGGAACTAGGCAAAGACCCGCTCTTCGGCATCCTGGCGGAGGAATCTATTGCGGTGATTACGGGCGACCCTCTTTATTCGGGCGTGAAACCAACCGGTCAGGTTGTGCCTCTTTCGCAAGTGCGCTTACTTGCACCCGTCCTGCCCCGAAGCAAAGTTGTATGTATTGGAAAGAATTATGCCGATCATGCCAAGGAGATGGGTGGTGAAGTTCCGCAAGAGCCGATCATTTTCCTCAAGCCCAACACCTCCGTGATTGGGCCTGGTGACACGATTGCATGGCCGGCAATGAGTGACCGAGTGGATTTTGAGGCAGAACTAGCCATTGTCATCGGACGGATCTGCAAGGACGTTCCAAAAGAGCGTGCCAAAGATGTGATTTTTGGATACACACTTGCCAACGATGTAACTGCTCGTGACTTGCAGAAGAAAGACGGCCAGTGGACTCGCGCGAAAGGTTTCGACACTTTCTGCCCACTTGGGCCATGGATCGAGACCGAATTCATTCCTGGTGATCAGAGAATTTCATCCATCCTTAACGGCGACCTAATGCAGGATGCAAAGCTCTCGGACATGATTTTTGATATTCCAACGATCATCAATTTCGTCAGCCGAGTCATGACTCTGCTTCCAGGCGATGTTATTTTGACTGGAACTCCCGCAGGAATTGCGCCAATGCCGGAAAAATCGGTCATTACTGTATCCATCGAAGGCTTAGGCGAACTAACGAACAAGGTGAGTGTTCATGGCTGAGGTACGAGTTCGGTTTGCTCCTTCTCCAACGGGTGACCTTCACGTTGGAAATATTCGCACGGCCCTTTTTGATTGGGCTTACGCCCGCCATACGGGTGGCACGTTCATTTTTCGGATTGAAGACACTGACACGACGCGAGTGACTGATGAGTACATCGCCGCGGCGATCGACACGCTTCGATGGCTTGGCCTGCTATGGGATGAGGGTCCTGAGATTGGTGGAGATTTTGGTCCCTACTTGCAGTCTCAGCGTTTAGATCTCTACACGCATTGGGCTCAGAAGTTCTTGGATCAGAAAGATGCGTACTACTGCTTCTGTTCGGCCGAAGAACTGGAAACGCGTCGCGAAGCGCAACGAGCAGCAAATGTTGCGCCGGGATATGACGGACAATGCCGCAATCTCACCGAGGAGCAGATTGCAACCTTCAGAACTGCCGGAAGACTGCCTGTCATCCGCATGCGCATGCCCGATGGAGAGACGACTTTCGTTGACGCGATCCGTGGCGAAGTTTCTTTCGATCACAAGTTCGTCCCAGATTTTGTGCTAGTACGCGGAGACGGCTCACCGCTCTACACCTTGGCAGTCGCTGTTGACGACGTCTTGATGAAAGTCACCCACATTCTTCGTGGTGAAGACCTTCTCTCATCCACTCCACGTCAGATCCGCGTCTATCAGGCAATGGGCTTGAAGGATGACGAATTCCCGACTTTTGCTCACCTTCCCTTTGTTATGGGGCAGGACAATGCGAAATTGTCGAAGCGAAACGGTGAAGTCTCGATCGCCTGGTATCGCGAAGCAGGATTTTTGCCCGAAGCAATCTGCAATTACTTGGCTCTCCTTGGATGGTCGCCAGGGGAGGACCGCGAGAATATTACGATGCAAGAGTTGACCGAGCTCTTCACAGTTGAGCGTGTCAATAGTTCACCCGCACGTTTTGATATGAAAAAGCTCGAGGCTATCAACGGTGACAAAATTCGCGCGCTCAGTCTTGCAGAATTTCTCGATTGGTCTTTGCCGTTCTTGAAGAAAGCAGATGTCATCACCGGCAACGATGAGGAGATCGCACTTGTAAAAGCCGCACTCCCAATCATTCAAGAGCGCATTACCAAGTTGAGTGAAATTCCTGCGATGCTCAAATTCTTATTTGTTAAAGATTTCTATGTGGAATTGGAGTCCATTTCAAAGGTAACTGATTCGACATCAAAGGAAGTCTTACGACGGAGCCTTGATGAATTGACGCCATTATCTGAGTGGACACATTCATCCATCGAGGCAGCGCTGAGATCCTCCCTGATTGAAGGTATGGGGCTCAAGCCACGTATCGCATTCGGATCTGTACGAGTCGCAGTAACCGGCAGCACCATCTCGCCACCACTTTTTGAATCGATGGAATTACTGGGCAAAGAGGCCTGCTTGGAGCGGATTTCATCGGCTTTGTCGCTCTAATTTCTACGGTATCCTTGCGAACGCCTTTTGGGGTATGGGGTAATTGGCAGCCCTGCTGATTCTGGTTCAGTAAGTCTAGGTTCGAGTCCTGGTACCCCAGCGAAAAAACTGAATAGCAGTATCTGGAGAACGAGAGCCGCAGGCGTTCGTTTTGAAAACAGGAAGACGAAAGCCGTAGGCGATCATCTTTGGAAAATCTAGGGCCCCGTCGTCTAGCGGCCTAGGACTCTGGCTTCTCAAGCCAGCTACGAGGGTTCGAATCCCTTCGGGGCTACAAATGCAGTTCGTTGCTCGTTATACCTAATTAGGTATATTCTTCTATGGTGAAAACGTTAGACAGCGCTGCGATCCTCACCCGAGTTCGCCGACAATCTGGTCTCTCTCAGGGTGAGTTGGCTCAACGAGCGGGGACTTCCCAGTCTGCGGTTGCAAGGTACGAGAATGGCAAGGCTTCCCCTTCTACGACCACGCTTGTTCGACTTCTTAAAGCGGCAGGCTATCAATTAGATATAGAGGTTAGGAAAACATCCGCTTCAAATTTGTCGGGCAATCGAGCCCAGAAGGTAAGGCGCTCTAAGGCCGCCATTAAGGCGCTCATGAAAAGTGCGGGAGCCTCCAATGTGCGCCTCTTTGGATCAGTTGCACGAGGAGAGGACGCAGAGGACAGTGATATTGATTTTCTCGTGGATTTCGACCTATCTAGTGGATTGTTGCCCATTCTCCGGTTGAACGAGGAGTTATCGGAACTTCTGGGTGATCGCGTGGAGGTTGCTCCTGTCGGAATGCTCAAACAGGAGGTGCTCAAGCACGCTCTTGAAGAGGCAGTTCCTCTGTGAGCCCAAGAGATGAAGCTACGCGACTAGGTGACATTTTGGGGCACGAGTACTTTCGGGTGAGCAGTTCGATAGTTCGATCTACAATCGATTTGCCGTTAGCAGATCTTCGTGCTGCCTGTGATACCGAACTGAAGAAATAGTAATTGTTCAGCAATATCATCGTCGTTCCGCCTACACTCAACCTCATGGATATCCAAGAGCAGGCCAAAATTTACGAAGCCGCAACACAGTATTTTGCCGATACTGTCACGGCACTTTCCGATAGCGACCTTGATCGCCACAAAGCAGATGGTTGGTCACCTCGCCAAGTGATTCACCATATTGCCGACAGCGAGGCTCAGTCCTACGCCAGATTGAGGCGGTTAGTTGCCGAACCCAATGGATCGATTATTCAAGGCTATGACGAAGGTCTGTGGGCAGAGAACAAGACTTTGGGGTATGAAGTCCTTCCCGTTGAAAACTCCTTTGCCGTCTACCTCTCGGTACGAGCTGCTTCACTGGACATTATCAAGCGTCTGACTTCGGCTGATCTTGAGAAGTATGGCGAGCATTCTGAAAGCGGAAAGTACACCATCGAGAAATGGTTAACTTCATACTCGAAGCATCCGCGGGATCACGCCGATCAGATTAAGAGTGCTCTGGCTTAGCAGCCCTGGCTCTTTCTTCAAGATAAAATCAGGCTTCTGTTCTGTTTCGTACACAATTACGACGGACCGAATACCACGTTGTCTCAACCAAGAAAACCCGCTCCTTGGAGCGGGTTTTCTTGGTTGAGGATATGAAGTTAGCTCTGGCTTTCCCTTCTTACTTCAAGCCTGCTATTTAGCAAACGCCTGGAAGAAGATAGGGAATGTGAAGAGGATTCCGGTGCCTACGAACACCATGCTCCACTTGTATGCCTTCTGTAAGTCATAAGATTTCCTTGAGAATACCGAGCGAAGAATCACCCACGCAACCAGCCACACGATGACTCCATAAGTCGTCTTGCCTGACAGTGGCCCCACATCTTCGCTGAGTGTTTCGAAAGTCTTAAAGGATGCGCTTACCTCTGCAAGTATCACGAATATTCCATAGGCAACGACACCTATTCCCATTGCGAACAAGGCAGCGACGACTGGACCATCTGATTTCGTGATGGATCCTGAATTTTCTCTATTTGTTGTCATGGCTCCCCCTATTTCACTGGTGCAATTTTTGTGATGAGTGCGCCGAACAGACCAGCTACGGCGGCGGTTGCGAATGCAAGTATTAACAACCACATCGCAATTTTACGTGCTCGATCATTCTTTATGAGATCAACTCCGTAGTAGAGAACTACGAATGCTGAAACGGTGGCAAGCATTGGACTGATCCAAGCAATATGTTCTTTCCATTCCATTCCAAAATCATGCCAACCCGCAGTGCTCTCGTCTGCGAGCAGGATAGATTTTGGACTATCTGCACTCTTCGCTCGATACCACGGGTAAATAATGTATGTGCCCGTGATGACAGTTCCCCATGCGGCCACGGCCATCGCCACAACGCCGACCTTGAGACGTTTCACTCTCTCCTGCACGCCAAGCGCGGTGACCAATTCTGGACGAAGGCTATAGAACCCCGCCAAAGCACCTGAAAAAGCCAATAGAAAAAGGGCTCCAAAGCCCATTCCATGTATTAGTGCACCAATTTCTCGACCGTCAAGATGCATTTCTTCCCCCAGTCTCCGCAGAAGAATTAAGAATTAACTCTCCTCTTAGTTCCCAATGAAACGCGAAATGAGGAACAAAGTAAAGACTAGTAAGCCATTGCCGAGTGTCGGAAACTTCATACAAATAGAAGTGTTAGTACTTGACCTTCTCCCAACCTGGACGCGCTTTGCTGGCTCCAGCAACACTCCGTCCATCGCGCGTTCTATAAATAATCGGCGGTCGGAACATGTATCCAATGGGTGCGCTCAGTGCGTGCACCAGTCGGGTAAATGGCCAGATAATGAAGAGAAGCATTCCGAGGACGGCGTGAACGCGGAAAGCAAAAGGCGTTGCTGCCATGAGAGTTCCATCTGGCTGGAAGAGCAAGATGGACCTAAACCAAGGCGATACGGTCTCCCGATAATTGTGCTCCTCACCAATAACACCTGCACTTGAGAGCGTCGCAGCGCACCCCGCAAGAAGGGTTGCAACCAGGAAGATGTACATGGTCTTGTCATTCTTGGTCGTGGCTGCAAAGACCGTTGCGGTTGTGCGACGACGGTAGATGAGAAGAGCAATACCTAGAACCGTTGCCACTCCAGCAAAACCACCCATCGTAATTGCGCCTAGGTGGTACATCTCCTGGCTTACTCCGATTGCCTCCGTCCATTCCTTTGGAATGAGCAGCCCGACGACATGACCACCAATAACCGCGAAGAGACCCAGGTGGAATAGAGGCCCAGCGATGGTGAGGAGTTTTCCTTCATAAATTTGTGAGGAACGAGTGGTCCAATTGAATTTGTCGTATCTGTATCGCCAGACCAGTCCGATGCCAAATGAGCCGATTGCTACGTAGGGAAGTACGGACCAGAGCAGGATATCTAACGAGGTCATGTGCGCACTCCATCGGCTACTAGGGCTGGGTTCGAAGAAAAGGGTTCGAGGGCGATTGAGACGGCACCACTGAGTCCGACGAATTCTTGAGGTGGACCACTCAAAGCCAGAGCACGTGCGCGAGCCTCAATTTCTGGCGTCATTGCTGGCAAAGTGGCTACCACCGCATCGAGGATCGATGCATAGAAAGAATGCGCGTTGTGGAGAGCATCGCGGATCAATTCAATGGGCGCTCGGTGCTCACCAAGGAGGAGATTTCCTTCTTCGTGGTCCATCAGGGCAGCGAATTCCAGAACCACGGCAAGGTGATCCGGGAGTTCCTCATCCGTCATTGCGACTCCGACTTCTCGGTAAATCTCCTTGAAATGGAGAAGGGCCATGCCCCTATTTCGCGTGTCACCATGCGTCCACGACGTTAGAAATAGTGAGCATCGACGTCTCATATCGAAAATCTCCACGTAGTGTTTTTGAATCTCGTCCAAAGTCATCCCGCTAGTTGCATCAAAGAATTTTAGGAGTGAATCACCAGCTGGGCCTTGAATATTCCTGGCAATATCTGTGAGCGCACCACGTCTTTCTTCGAAATTCTCATCGGGATAGATGAGAAGTGCTGATGCGATCATCTGAACATTGGCAGTACTCATTTTGTCTGCCGATCTCGCATGATTTGGAAATTCTCGATTGTGACAGGTACGGGATTGCCGGAGGAGCGACCAAAAGGACCGCCGCCCATTGCTTCGACTCCGTCGACACCATCTAATGAACAGCCAAGATGATCCAACTCTCGTGCTTGCTCGGTATGTGCTGCTGGAATCACATACCGATCCTCGTATTTTGCAATGGCAAGGAGTCGGTACATTTCATAGATGCTCTCTTGATCCATACCGACCGCTTCGGGAATCTCAGGTCGAGGTTCGCGTCCTAGGTTGATATCTCTCATATACGAGCGCATCGCAGAGAGTTTGCGAAGTGTCCCGGTTACTACCTCAACGTCTCCCGCAGAGAATAATTCGGCCAGGTATTCGATGGGAATACGGAGCGCCTCGATTGCCCCAAATAGGTTTCCTGCTTCCTCGCCATCGTGTCCCGTCTCGGTCAGAACATCGACGATAGGAGAGAGAGGCGGCACATACCAGACCATTGGCATGGTGCGATATTCAGGATGAAGTGGAAGAGCGATCTTGTAGACCTTTGCCAATTTATAAACAGGTGATTTCTGTGCGGCGCTGATCCAGTCCTCTGGAATACCTTCGGCTCGCGCCGCAGCGATCACCTCTGGATCATTTGGATCCAGCATGAGATCGAGTTGGGCCTGGTAGAGGTCTTGATCATTCTCGACGGATGCCGCCTCAAGGACTTTATCGGCGTCATAGAGGAAGAGTCCTAGATAGCGCAGGCGTCCGACACATGTTTCAGAACAGACGGTAGGCAAGCCAATCTCTAGTCGGGGATAGCACATCGTGCACTTCTCGGCTTTACCCGTTTTATGGTTGAAGTAGATCTTCTTATAAGGACACGCTGAGACGCACATGCGCCAGCCTTTGCACTGCTGCTGATCGACAAGGACGATGCCGTCTTCAGCGCGCTTGTAAATTGCACCGGATGGGCAGGCCGCTACGCATGCGGGGTTGAGGCAGTGTTCGCAGATTCGTGGCAAGTAAAACATAAATGTTTCTTCGAAGGCGAGTTTTACTTTCGTTGTCACATCTTCTGCAAGCTTCTGCAGGATTGGATCCTTCTCAATATTTTCAGGACCGCCACCTAAATCGTCATCCCAGTTGGCAGACCACTCGATCTTCATCGGCTTGCCAGTGAGAAGTGATTTCGGTCGTGCCACCGGTGTCTGTTGCCCAAGTGGGGCCGTGATCAAGTTGTCGTACTCATACGTCCACGGTTCGTAGTAATCCTTGATGTTGAGCATCCGTGGATTGGAGAAGATGGAGAGGAGGCGACGGGCCTTACTGCCTCCTTTGAGTCGGAGTCGACCGCCACGTGTGCGAATCCACCCACCTTTCGCTTTCTCTTGATCTTCATATCTTCGGGGATAGCCCTGACCGGGGCGCGTCTCTACATTGTTAAACCAGGCGTACTCAAGGCCGGAGCGGTTGGTCCATGCCTGTTTGCATGTGACCGAGCATGTGTGACACCCGATGCACTTATCGAGGTTCATCACCATGCCCATTTGGGCCATAACCTTCATTAGTACTCCACATCCTGGGATCGGCGACGGATCACGGTGACTTCATCGCGTTGATTTCCCGTAGGTCCGAGATAATTGAAAGCAAAGGTGAGTTGCGCATATCCACCGATGAGGTGTGTTGGTTTCAACATCAGACGCGTCAGTGAATTATGAATTCCTCCTCGTTTGCCGGATGTTTCCGCAAGAGGCACATCGACGACGCGATCTTTTGCGTGATACATGAATACTGTTCCCGCTGGCATTCGGTGGGAGACGCATGCTCGTGCAACGACGACACCGTTTCGGTTGTAGGCCTCGATCCATTCGTTATCTTTCACTCCGATAGTCTGCGCATCTTCCACACTCATCCAGATCTCCTGGCCGCCTCGTGAGAGCGAGAGCATGAAGAGGTTATCTTGATACTCCGAGTGGATGGACCATTTGGAATGGGGGGTGAGGTATCTGACGGTGACTTCCTTCTCCACCCCATCGGCTTGGTTGCCAAATATTCGATGCATATTAAGTGGCGGCCTGAAGACGGGGAATTGCTCGCCGAGCTCTGTCATCCAGTCGTGATCGACAAAGAAGTGTTGGCGTCCGGTCAATGTGTGCCAGGGTTTCAATCTCTCAACGTTGATTGCAAATGCGGTGTAGCGACGCCCGCCGTGCTCTGATCCGGACCACTCGGGGCTGGTGATGACCGGGACCGGTCTGGCTTGAGTATCGGCAAAGGTGATCCGTTTGCCTTCATTATCGAGAGCAAGATCGGTGAGTTTCTGTCCAGTCCTCTTCTCGAGGGCCCTAAAACCGGCGACAGCAACTCGTCCATTTGTTGTCCCAGAGAGCGCCAATATGGCTTCGCATGCGTCCACATCTCGCGCAAGTGAAGGCCGTCCAGCTGCAACACCGTGCGAGATAACTCCATTGGTCCGACCAAGAAGTTCGACTTCTTGAAGAACTGTGACAGGTACCCCCTTGGTATTTGTACCGAGTTGATCAATTAGCGGGCCGAGCGCGGCCATCTTCTCGCCGATGAGTGTGTAGTCACGTTTGACAACGACGAGTTTGGGCATTGTGACGCCGGGAATAGGCTCTACTTCCCCTTTGTGCCAATCCAGAACCACTCCACCTGGATTTGCCATTGCATCAGGTGTGTCATGAATAAGTGGCACGACAACCAAATCTTCCCTCTCGCCCAGATGGCCCTTTGCCTGTTCAGCAACTTGGCGCCCCAGCATCTGGAAGATTTCATAGTCTGTTTTGGTTTCCCAGGGAGGATTGATAGCAGGGGTAAAGGCGTGAATGAAGGGATGCATGTCGGTACTCGAAAGATCGTGCTTCTCATACCACGTCGCCGCTGGAAGCAAGATATCTCCGAAGAGACCGGTGCTTGTCATACGAAAATCGATCGAGACGAGGAGGTCGAGTTTTCCTTCAGGTGCATTCTCTGCCCACTCGACATCGCGTGGTCGATCGCCCGGTTTGTTCTCTGTAGCACGCACCGAGTTGCTTGTTCCGAGCAGATGTTTGAGGAAGTACTCATTTCCTTTGCTTGAGGAACCAAGGATGTTTGCCCGCCACACTGTAAGAACACGTGGCCAGTTTTCGGGTGCATCAGGATTCTCAATGGCGAATTTAAGATCACCCGACTTGAGTTCGTTGACGACATGAACCGCAGGTTCCACACCCTTGGCGCGTGCTTCATCAACCAGGTCGAGAGAATTCCGATTGAGTGATGGGTACGAAGGCATCCACCCCATGCGAGCAGATTGCGCAAGGACATCAATCGCACTCATATCCTTGAAGCGACCTTCGCCTAGGGGAGTTGCCAATAATTCTGATCCGAGTGCGTCATAGCGCCACTGATCGGTGGAGACGTACCAGAAAGCGGTTCCAATCATCTGCCGTGCTGGCCGTGACCAATCTGCACCGAATGCCAGTTGCGCCCAGCCTGTGACAGGGCGGCACTTCTCTTGTCCCACGTAGTGGGCCCATCCACCGCCGTTGACGCCTTGGCAACCGGTGAGTGTGACAAGAGCCAAGAAGGTGCGATACATGGTGTCCGAGTGGAACCAGTGATTCGTTCCGGCTCCAAGGAGAATCATGGAGCGTCCTTCAGAATCAACTGCGTTCTGCGCGAATTCTCGAGCGATTCGAATTGCCTGTACGGCAGGAACGCTAGTGATCTCCTCCTGCCATGCAGGCGTGTACGGAGTCGTATCTTCATAGCCACTGGGCCATTCACCCGCAAGTCCTTCACGAGAGACTCCATATTGCGCAAGCATCAAGTCATAAACCGTCGTGACTTTTCTGCCGCCAATGTCAATGAAGGGAACTCCTCTGTGAAGCACTCCACCACTTTCGGAGGACTCTTGTCCCAAATCAAAGCGAGGCATGAGAACTTCTGCGGCACTTGCATCAGGATTGCCGAAGACGGAAAGCGAAGGATCGACGCCTTCGAGATCTAGATTCCATTTGCCCATGGAAGAGTCGTTGTAGCGATGACCGAGAGAGCCATTGGGTACGAACGTTTTCCCATTGCTGGAATCAAGCATGACTGTTTTGAATTTTGATCCTTCAGATGTGTCGCCAAGATCAGCAGCAACCAAGAACTTATCCGGTACGTAAGCTCCCTCCTTCTCACGAAGGGTCACGAGATAGGGGAGGTCTGTGTACTTCTTTACGTAATCCTGGAAGCGCGGGATCTGCTTGTCGACGAAGAATTCCTTGAGAATGACATGGCCCATTGCCATTCCGAGCGCTCCGTCAGTGCCTGGATGGGGCGCAACCCATTCGTCTGCAAATTTAGTGTTATCGGCATAATCAGGGCTGATGGCTATAACTTTCTGACCGCGGTATCGACCCTCCGTCATGAAGTGTGCATCTGGTGTACGTGTCACGGGGACATTTGATCCCCACATCATGAGGTAGGAAGCATTAAACCAATCTGCGGATTCCGGAACATCGGTCTGATCTCCAAATACTTGCGGTGAAGCGACTGGTAGGTCTGCGTACCAATCGTAGAAGGAGAGCATTGCTCCGCCCATGAGTGAAATGAAACGTGCTCCTGCGGCGTGGGATGCCATAGACATTGCAGGAATCGGCGAGAAACCAAAGACTCGATCTGGCCCGTACTTCTTGATTGTGTGCACGTGTGCTGCGGCAATAATTTCGGAAATCTCGCCCCAATTTGCTCGCACTAATCCGCCTTTTCCGCGAGCTTGATGATATCGAGTGCGGTGCTCTGGGTTATCAACTACATCGGCCCATGCAAGGACGGGATCATGAAGCCGTGATTTCGCTTCGCGGTACATTTCAAGAAGCACGCCGCGGATGTAAGGAAATCGAATACGCGTGGGCGAATATGTGTACCAGGAAAATGCAGCACCGCGCGGGCACCCACGTGGTTCGTATTCTGGCGAATCAGGGCCGACAGATGGATAGTCGGTCTGCTGTGTCTCCCAGGTGATGATTCCGTCCTTTACGTAAACCTTCCATGAACACGAACCAGTGCAGTTGACTCCGTGAGTGGATCGGACGACTTTGTCGTGACTCCAGCGATCGCGGTAGAAAGCGTCTCCAGAGCGACCACCGCTCTTGGTGATGCTGCGAAGATCCCTCGATACTTCTCCTTTGGAAAAGAATCTTCCTAGTTTGATAAGAGCATCTTCTGGATCCGTTCGTGGGGCACTCTGCTTCGTCATGCCCTAATTGTGACCCTGCCCTCATTCGAATTAAATAGGTACAAAGACCCTACTTGCCACCTATGTGGCAGGAGGAGTCTTCTCCTGAGGAGATGACAAGGAGGACGGATGTCCAAAGGGATTCAGGGTTCGACGAAAGTACTTTCGCTATCTACCTTTGCCTTTACTTTGATGTTTGCGGTCTGGCTGATGTTCGGCGTACTAGGAATTCCCATCCAGAAGGAGTTCGGCCTCACTGATTCCCAACTGGCCTGGCTATCATCCGTGGCGATTCTTAATGGCTCGATCTGGCGCCTCTTCCTTGGAGTTTTAACCGACCGGATCGGCGGCAAGCGAGTGACCGTGGTGATGCTCCTTGTGACTGCGGTCCCGGCATACCTATTGGCACATATGAAACTTGATTACACCTGGCTTCTGATTCTGGCATTCCTGGTCGGATTCGCTGGAAATCTCTTTAGTGTTGGAATCGCTTGGAATGCCCACTGGTTTGAACGCGATCGTCAGGGCTTTGCCCTCGGTGTCTTCGGAGCCGGCAATGTCGGTGCGTCTGCCACCAAATTTATCGGTCCACCTCTCATCGCGAGCACTGTAGGAGTCTCGTATTTAGGAGGAGTGATTCCTGGAGGATGGCGTTTTGTTCCCGCTCTTTATTCAATTCTTCTTGTCATTACCGCTATTGCTATTGTTTTCATGACACCTGCAGACTCGGTGCGGGTGCAAGTGTCACGACCACTTAAGGATATGTTCACACCCTTAAAGCACGTGCAGGTGTGGAGATTTAGTTTGTACTACGTCGTTGTTTTTGGCGCCTATGTCGCTTTGGCTTCGTGGATGCCCAAATACTATGTTTCTGTCTACGATCTTAATCTTCACGATGCAGCATTGCTTACAGCGCTCTTCATTTTTCCGGCATCATTACTTCGTCCCTTCGGTGGGCACCTTTCGGATAAAATGGGCGCGCGCCGTCTGATGTATGCATCTTTTGGGACGATGTTGATTGCGCTCTTACTACTTGCCGCGCCTTTCGGGCACATAGTCCTTCAGACCCAGGATGGCCTGAAAAATATTCTTCCCTACTCTCTGGGAGTCGTGCCGTTCACTATGCTTCTATTTATTGTCGGTTGCTCGATGGGTATCGGGAAGGCGGCAGTTTATAAGCACATTCCGGAGTACTTCCCCAAAGACGTTGGAGCAGTCGGGGGCCTCGTTGGAACCCTGGGTGCACTCGGTGGCTTCATACTTCCTCCACTCTTCGTCTCAGTCCGTGAGTGGAGTGGACTTCCCCAATCCACATTCATCGTACTTTTCCTCCTCACGTTGGTGGCGAGTGTGTGGATGCATTTGACGATTGTCCGAATGATAAATCGCGCAACACCGCAATTGGAACATCGAATTGATACAGCGACTCTAGAGAAAGTTGGAAACTGACATGGCCAGTACCGCAGCACAGGCGAAGAGCGGAAGTGAATGGCTAGAAAACTGGGATCCAAATAATGAAGCTACCTGGGATTCCAAAATAGCGTGGAGAACCCTTTGGATCACCACCTATGCACTCACCCTTGGATTTATCAGTTGGTACCTTGTTTCTGCACTTGCACCGAAACTGAATAACATCGGCTTCGACCTGAGCAAGAATGAGCTCTACTGGCTCGCTGCGATGCCAGGACTTGCTGGTGGCGGCCTCCGACTTCTCTGGATGTTCTTACCGCCAATATTTGGAACACGCAGACTTGTCACCTATTCGACTGCGCTACTCGTTCTGCCATTAGTGGGATGGTCCATGGCCGTGCGCACTCCTTCAACTCCCTATGCTGGGTTGTTGGCGCTGGCGTTTCTGGCGGGCTTAGGTGGTGGCGTGTTCTCCGGTTTTATGCCGAGCACATCATATTTCTTCCCCAAGTCAAAACAGGGAATGGCTTTGGGAGTACAAGCAGGTATCGGAAACTTTGGTGTGAGCCTTGTTCAGTTCGTGACGCCCATCGTTGTTGGATCGGCAATGCTAGGTTCGACTTTTGGCGCCCCTCAACATTTTGTAAATGAAGCAAAGGGTATTGATAAGTCGACCTGGTATCAAAATGCTGGCTTACTCTGGGTTCCATTTGTAGTTATCGCAGTCATTCTTGCCTGGACAATGCTAAAAAGTGTCCCAGTCAAGGCGCGTGGAGTAAAAGATCAACTAGATATATTTAGCAACAAGCACACCTGGCTCATGACCAGCCTTTACATGCTGACGTTTGGAACCTTCTCTGGTCTTGCTGCTCAGTTTGGTCTGCTCATCAATTCGCTCTTTGGTTCTTTCGCAAATGCCCCTGATCCAGTGAAATATGCTTTCTTTGGCCCACTTGTCGGTTCCGCTGCGCGGGTACTGAGCGGTCCGGTTTCGGATCGTGTTGGCGGTGGCAAACTGACCGTTCTCTCTGGTATTGGAATCGGTGCATCTGCAATCTTTACTGCCATGCATGTTTCACCCACGAGTAGTGCCGATTTCGATCTCTTCTTTTGGGGAATGCTTGCAATCTTCTTCTTTGCAGGAGTTGGCAATGCAAGCACCTTCAAGCAGATGCCGATGATCTTCGAACCTCGTCAGGCAGGGGGAGTGATCGGATGGGTCAGTGCAATTGCTGCATTTGGTCCGTTCTTCTTCGGTGTACTTCTCGCAATTATGGCGCCAACGATTCTATTCTGGGGAATCGGCATTTTCGCATTAAATGCTGCTGCAATGGCCTGGTTCCATTACGCACGCCGTGGTGCTGAAAAGCCCTGCTAATTCGCCATTGACGCCATGATTGGGCAGACTTCCGACATGGGGTCGAATCGATTGGGTGCTCTCTCTGAGGCGGTGATCGATATTGCCAAGGGCGAAGATCTCAAAGCATCACTTCGTCGACTGGTGGAGAATGCAGTCGCACTTTCGGGTGCAACCTATGGTGCACTCGGTGCATTAGGTAGCGATGGAAGCCTTGAAGAGTTCACCTACGTCGGTCTAAGCGAAGAGAGTGCCGATGAGATCGCCTCTTTCCCTGAAGGCAAAGGACTTCTCGGGCATTTACTCACTCACCCTGTGCCGATGAGAGTTAATCCCATCAGATCCCATCCTGCCTCTATTGGATTTCCCGCTGGCCACCCATCCATGATTTCCTTTCTTGGCGTCCCCATCCGAATCCGTGATGAGATTTACGGAAGTCTCTATTTAACCGAGAAGCACGGAGGGGAAGATTTCACCGAAGAAGATGAACAGTTGGTCAGTGCACTTGCATCAGCGGCTGGGGTGGCTATCGATAATGCACGCGGGCTTGAGGCGCAGCACCGTGTCATAGTTCTAGCTGAGCGCGAACGTATCGCTCGCGACCTTCACGATTTGGTTATTCAGCGGCTTTTTGCGACGGGGCTGTCACTGCAGGCTCTCACAAAGGATCCAGAGCTTCCCGAAAAAGATCTCGTACGCCTTCGCGAAGTCATCGATAATTTAGATTCGACTGTTCAGCAAATCCGTAATTCTGTCTTCGCGCTGCAAGATCAAAATGGAACTCACGGGTTGCGCTCACGTATTCAGAGTGAGATTGACTCGCTTCGGATCAGCTCTGCAATGAATTTAACGTGCGAATTTAATGGGCCGATCGATACTGTCATTGATGGCGAGTTGGCTGAGAACCTATTTGCTGTATTACGAGAACTCCTCACGAATGCTATAAAACACTCAAAGGCTCATCTCGTTGAAGTGCAAGTCAGCGCTCTCAAGACTAGATGCGAAGTCCGAATCATTGATGATGGCATTGGAATTGCCGATAACGTGCATCGAAGCGGACTTCTGAATTTGACTAAACGCGCCGAAGACTTCGGCGGAACTTTTGAAATTTACAAGCGTCCGAGTGGCGGAACGCGCGCAATCTGGACGGGAAAACTTTAAGGCCTGCCTAGCCCAAGTCTGACCGCGAGTGCAGCTGCCTGCGTCCGACGCTCTAATCCCAATTTCGAAAGCAATGAGGAGACATAATTTTTCACGGTTTTCTCGGCCAGGAACATGGAGTTTGCTATTTGGCGATTAGTAAGTCCTTCTCCGATGAATTCCAAGACCCGACGCTCTTGGTCGGTGAGGTCGTCAATTCCCCCGGCGGGGTTGCTTGCCTCGCGTAGACGACTACGAAGTTTCGTTCTTGTGGAAGTGTCAATCAGTAATTCACCGTCCGCGACTCGCCGAATTGCATCGAGCAGATCTAGATTCTTAATATCTTTGATAACAAAGCCGCTAGCACCTCCCAGCACGGCGCCAAGCAGGGCCTCGTCGTCTGAGAATGATGTGAGCATCAAGACATGAACCTGCGGATACAGGGAACGAATTTCGCGACAGAGTTCGATCCCATTCCCATCAGGGAGGCGAACATCCAGGACTGCGACATCAGGTGATTCTTTGGAGATCTCCTCGAGCGCACTGGCAACTGTGCCCGCTTGACCCACTACGGTGAGGTCGCCTTCGGCGTCAATGAGGTCAATGAGTCCGCGACGGACGAGTTCGTGGTCGTCTACGACAAAAACTTTAATCGCCACGAAGACCGCCCCTTCACAAAATCAGATGCCCAATGCTAGCGACACCTTTGCCGGCATTGGGCATCTACATCGGGGAAGACTTAAAACGTTAGCTCAGAGTTTCTTCTTTCATGGTTCTTCGTACTCTCACAACTTGGGCGATCACGATGAGTAATGAGAGCAGGACGAGAGTGAAGAGAGCGCCCACTAAAGTACGACCAGCGCCGGCAAGTAGCTCTGGTTTTGGCTCTACATAGGGGGATACTGCACCACTTGCACTCACTTGAGCGGTGCCAATAGCTGGTGGGGCTTCCTCGTCAAAGTAGTACATCACTGTCACTGTTCTTATGCCATTGACAGCGGCGACATAACTCACTTCAGCCACGCCGTTATAATCCGTTATTCCCTTTCCAACAGGAACAAGGTTGTTGCCCGGTTTAAACATTGTGGTGCTCTCATAGAATTTTAGATCGGCTTCCCATACTGGACCCGAGCCATTTTTAACTGTGGCAGTAATTGAAATCTCTGGTCCTGATGAGAGGGCACTCACTATGATTGTAGGTATTGCTTCATCCGCAGATGCAGGCGTTGCGTTGCCGAGACCGATTGCTCCTGCTGCGGCAAGAAGGAGGAAGATGCTAGCAACTGTGCCGACCCCTCGTCCCATGGATGATTTCGACTTTATTGGGGAAGGGGAGTCTTCTGTCGCCAGAGTGTCGACTTCATCGATTGCAAGAATTGGAACCACACGGAAGAGCAACATGAGCAACAAAGGTATTGCTGCGACTCCAGCTAAGGTAATCGAAATGGAAACCCATGTGAATTGGTAGTACTGCCCGAAGGATCGGGTGAGTTGGTCATAGTGGGATGTTTCCGAGACCATCACTAACCGTTTGAGCCACATCGCAATAACGACCAGTGTCGCCGCAACGACCATGCCTCCTGTATTTCTGGTCTGTGGAAGTGCGACCAAGAGGATAGGCACAATTGCGCCGGCAAATATGAATGCCCAGAATGAAATGGCATAGTCACCAAGGAGAGTGTCATGGACGACTTCGGCGACTCCCCGTTCACCAACGTAAGCACCGGGAAGGATGTCTGCGAAGGTGAGGTACAAGTAGGTAGCACCTAAGGCAGCCATCATGAATCCAAGCCGCACAAAGTGCCTCTCTGAGATGAAAGCCTCGAGGTGGTATCCACGCCTAAAACCTGCGGCGATGACTATTACTAAGGCGACACCCGAGTAGAGGGCAGCTATAACAAAATATGGTGCCCAGATACTTTCGTGCCAACCGGGACGACTTACTAGAGAGAAGGCCCAAGAAAGCACTGAGTGGACCGAGACTGCCAATGGGATTATCAGGATCGCTACGACACCAATCGCACCGCGCAATACGCGGTGTTGTTTTGGCGAAGAGATCCAACCGTGTGAGCAGATGCGATAGAGAGTCCGCCTTCCCCGTCCAAGTTCTTCTGGGTGTTTGTTCCGCAAGATTGCCATATCCGGGATGAGCGGAAGGAAGAAGAAAACGAAGGAAGCAAACATATAGGTGGTGATTGCAACAAAATCCCAAAATACCGGGGATCTGAAGTTTGGTTGCATGAACATATAAAGCAATCGATCTGGCCGACCTAGATGAGGGATGATAAATGCTGCACCGATGACTACTGTGACAACAGCCATTCCTTCGGCAATGCGAGCCAGAGGCGCACGCCACGAAGCGCCGGTTAGGAGCAACATCGCCGAAACGACAGCTCCTCCATAACTGACGCCGATGATTGTCACAACATTGGTGAGGTCGATTGCCCAGAATGAACGATTTGAAAATCCAGCTACGCCCATACCTTCACGCAGTTGTACGATCCACGCAACAATTCCAAGGGCTACTACGGCGCTGAGCAGGCCAATGGCAATCCAGAACTTAACGCTGGCTTTCTTAAATGGCCTCATAGAGGCCTCTTCAGCACTCGGCTGCATCAATTGCGCTGCACTCTCCATTGTTGTCATTTCACACCCGCCATAGGGCCGCCGAGAGGTTGACCCTTTCCGAGGATGTAGTAGGTACGCGGATTGGTGCCCAATTCCTCCTTAAATCGAACTGCATTGTTCTCGCTCAAAAACGTTGAGAGTTTTACAGTTGCTACTCCGTTTACCGCCACATCGGTTACGAAGTCCCCGATGTAATGCACATGATTCGGGCACGCGTCGACGCATGAAGGCAGTTCGTTGGAGTAGGGAATGCGATCTGCACATAAGACGCATTTGCCTACGGTGCCAATCTGATTAGCAGGAAATTCCGGCGTAGATGGTGAAGGTGCAGGCATTCGATTTGTTTCCGCTGGTTTGTTCCAGTTGAAATACCGTGCCTCGTAAGGACAAGCGGCCATGCAGGCCCTTGAGCCGATGCACTTATCTTGATCGACGAGGGTTATGCCTTCTGGAGTCCGAGTGGTCGCACTGACGGGACATACCGCGATGCATGGCGGGTTCTCGCACATTTGACAGGGCACCGGCATGAAGAATTCCTTGCCTACTTCATCTTGCCATGAAAGCACTCGCATCCACGTCTGCTCTGGGGGCAGGCCGTGGCGGGTTTGACACGACGAGACACACTTACGCTCTCCCGTGCAAAATCTTAAATCGACGATTCGGCACCATTGGTGTTCGGCACCTTTTGTGGCGGAACTTGCAGCTTGGGCTTCGTCTTTGAACCCAATCAATCCAAGCGCGCCGCCCATAGACGCAACACCCACAGCTCCAAGACCTAGGAGCATATTTCTGCGGGACAAGTCTTCTGCTTCCGTCGACACAACTCCCGCCGGTGTCAGTCCTAGATCTGGATACGGACGGGTCCGCTTTGATCTGTCGACAGCGTTCCTTAGATTTACCACTTCGCTCAACTCCCTTTTCGTTGTGGAATATGAAATCTTTTTACGTAAAATATTTAAGTTCTTGAGGGGCAGGTATGCTGCCCCTCAAGAGGCTTACTGTGATTACTTAACGATGATTGTTGCCTTCATGCTTGCCATTTCAGGCGCTTCATCACCCAGGGCATATGTTCCAGCCTTGGTGGGGATGATGTATAAGTTTGATACACCGCCAGCTTCAAGATCTGCTGGGCGTACCTTCCCACCGAAGACTGAACCCTCGGCGTTTACGACTTTCCAGAATGCGCAGGTTGCTAAGAAATCTGGAGTCTCGAAAACGTGAAGAATATTTCCCTTGTTGGCGAAGGTGAGAGTGACTGGCTGATTGAGTTTCAATTCGATGACTTTTGGCTTGAAGAAGTGGGCATCACCGTTGTCCATCATTTCGACCGTAACTGCGGCTGCATCTGTGCTCCATGTTGCTTTCGCAGCTTCGATGAGACCCGCAGCACCTGCTACTTCTTCCACTGTACTGAATGGATCAATTACGGGTGCTGGAGTTGTAGGTGCATCGCCGGTTACTGAGATTGTGCCGGTCATGCCTGCAACAGGCACTCCGTCAGTGAGGCCTTCCATTGCTGTCACTCCGGGGATTACGGGAACGACGAAGAGTTCCATCATCTTTCCGGGTAGTACGTAGATCTCTTTGAAGAGAGTTACTTTGATCTCAGCGCTTGGGGATTCGACTTTGCGTACGGCCGAGGAGCGCAAGAAGTCCAGGGCAGAGAGACCATGTTCTACGCTGTCCGAATTGGAAATCTCTATGACGTACGGTTGGCCGGCGACAAGCTCAAGGTTGGAGGGCGTGATAACTCCGGCACCTAGGTCTACTGTCACAGTCTCCGCTGTATCCCAATTAGCGGCTTCTTTAAAATCTCCGCCGTTAGAAATCCATTGACCCGCTGGAAGGGCTTCTACTAATGTGATTGCGGTATCTTCTGGGACGTCGGTTGAGGCATTATTTGAATCGCCCCCGCATGCAGTAAGCGTCAAAAGTGCAGCGGCAGATACTGCAATTACACTCATGGTGGCTCGCTTGGAATTTCTGTTCCGCATGAGGCCAGTTGGTTTGGACATGTTTTCCTCTTTCTCGTTGGTTCTTCTATTTGTAGATCCACACTCTTAAAGTATTGACAGCCACCCATGAGGGACGCATCGGTGGTTCCCTCACATCTAGTCGGTGATTTCACCTAGTGATTTTGATAAGGGCCACGCTGCTATTGCGGGTGTAGCATCAACAATCAGGCGAGGTCACTGACTTGAGATGTGCGATTTCTAGGAGTGAAGGTCGTTGGGAAGTGGCTCCATGAGTGAGAGTGAAGTGGGGACGGCGGGCATTCGCGTACTTGTTGTGGATGACCATCCGATTTTTCGCGCGGGCATATGCGAACGACTCAAGACGGTTGACGGTCTGATCACGGTGGTGGGCGAAGGTAGCAACGGTTTCCAAGCTTACGAATTGGCATCACAATTGCGCCCACAGGTAATTTTGATGGATATTGCTATGCCAGGAATGACTGGAATTGAAGCTACCCAGAAGATCAGCAATGACTTTCCTGAGATTGAGATCATTATTCTCTCGGTTTACGACGACGATCAATATGTGAATGCGGCTCTTCAAGCCGGCGCTAGCGGGTATTTACTCAAGACTGTCGAGGAGGGTGAATTGCAAGACGCAGTCATCAAAGTTTCCAACGGCGGGTCCGCACTTTCCGCGGCTGTCGCGAGGGGAGTCCTTTCTCGAATTTCGGATCCTTCGCACTCTACCCATGGGATGAGCGAACGTGAATTACAGGTTCTCGAGCTCGCAGCAAAAGGTTTATCAAATAAGAACATCGCAAAAGAACTTTTCTTGAGTATCCGCACGATTGAAGCACACATGCGGAACGTCTTTGAAAAACTTGGCGTCTCATCGCGTACTGAAGCAGTGACTCAGGCAGTTCTTCACCACCTGATTCAACTCTCCGAAAAAGATAAGTGATGGGTGCGATAGAAAGTTCAATCCTGCTCAGAAGGATTGGAAACCAGATTGGGAAGATGGGTGTCCCCTACAAGGACCATCGATTTTGGATCATTCAGGCTCTTGTCTTGGCTGTAGATGTCAGCCATATACTTCTGGAAAAATCTGCAATATTGGTCACTGATTCCGAGTTGTATATTCTCTCAGTCTCGCCTTTCCTTGTTCCGGTTGTTTATGCCGCACTTAATTTTGGACGCAAGGGCGCAGGACCAACATTCACCTGGGCGCTTCTCTTATGGGTGCCTGAGATAATCTCGCATCAATCCACTACCCGCTTGGGCATTGTGATCCAATTCGGGATTATCGGTGTGATCGCGATGATTGTGGCCAATCGAGTGGAGCG
>Ga0255338_1001141_pt1 | contig 55800 bp, 39 predicted proteins | sample MeOH1_35cm_T4_19_FD_203715 | JGI IMG/M metagenome (GOLD analysis project Ga0255338, IMG submission 203715) | Sandy soil microbial communities from University of British Columbia, Vancouver, Canada - MeOH1_35cm_T4_195 | ecosystem: Engineered > Artificial ecosystem > Sand microcosm > Unclassified ... | reverse complement strand
CGTAAACTCAACGCACCCGAACTGCTCGCCGAGGTGGCAGCCGGCGTTACCTACCACGACGGAAGTCGAAGGAAGACCCGAGAACTGGTTACCGCCTGACCGTTTACACACCTTTTGGCGAAACCTCTCGCCAGACGCTCGCGCACGAGGCGCTCCAGGATTACCTGACGGATCTGGCCCTCTTTCAAATCGGGGAGGACCCGAGAGATGTAATCCGAGAAGACCTGATTGGGTGAAAGTACCAGCATGCGCTGAGCGGTAATGCCGTGCGCCGCCTGAAGCCCGCGCTTCTCGCGCAACTGGTAGAGCAGATAGGCTGCGCGATGCAGGGCGACCACGGTTTTGCCGCTTCCCGCGGGCCCCTGGACGACCAGAACCTCTGCCTCGCTGCGGATGACCGTATCCTGTTCCGCCTGGATCGTTTGCACGATCTGGCGCATACTGCCGCTCGTGTTACGGTCGAGTAACTCTTGCAGCATGTCATCGAGAGGGGCGAGCGGGGCTTCATTCCGATTGTCCTCGCCCCTCGCGGTCTCACTGATCCGAATCAGTTTGCAGCGCTTGATTTCATAGGTTCGCTTACGCTCGATACGCACCTGGATCTGACCGGCGGGCGCAAAGTAACTGCTGGGCCCCAGTTCTCCCTGGTAGTAGAGGGTCCCCACGGGTGCTCGCCAGTCATAGACGAGGTAGTCCCCATCTCGCGGATCATCCAGGTGAACGGGGCCGAGGTAGATCGTCTGGCGATCCGCATCGCCATCTTCGACGTAATCGATGCGACCGAAGTAGGGCGAACTCCGTAGCTCCCGCAGGGTATGAAGTCTCGTCTCAGTGCTGCCGAGTCGCCAATGCGCATGTACCTGGGCACTATAATCTCGGTCTGGGATGCGGCCCGCTTCCTTCCAAACTTCGGGAAGTTGTGCTGAAGCCGCTCTTAGATGGGAATCGATGGCTGTCGCCACCCGCCCGAGGTAGTCTTCTTCTGCCTGTCGCGACAATCCGCTCACATGATCCTCCTCGGCCGGCCAGGTTACAACTCGACGGTACCGCTTCCGTACATTCGCCTCGGAGGGTGGTCCGTAGTGCTCCCAGCGCTTGTAGCGGCGGGATGGATCAAGCCTACCGCGGTTGCGGTGCAGCACTCCTGCACCGGAGAAAGATGCAGTCAAACATTCCGCATCCAAAGGTTAGCGCTTGGCTGCTAGTATTCCTGCCTCTGCACGAAGTGATAGAAAGAGGGCGATACTACGCTCATGCGAGATGATCCCTCGGCAGCAACGCTGCAAATCGGCCGGCGTGCTCACTGCGATACGGTGGCTGTTACGACCCGCGCGGCATTTCTGGCGCCTTGAAGGTATCAATCCGGTATCGCGCGACCAGTGGTCTAGCTGCTCTACTGACAAGCTCGCGCCCAGCCTTTGAGACCGAGAACGGGCGAGCCCAACGATCGATGCGGTGCTTTGGCCGCCCGCTATCGAGTTGCTCCGGTCCCTTGCTAAGCTGTAGGAGTCAGAGAAAGCGGGGTTACCCATTCGCCAACCAGCTTGCGTAGCGTTCCCGCATCGCGGGTGCGCAGCGCGCTCGCACAGTTCCCGAGGTTTAGCCCAAGTAAGCTCACAGAAGCCAGGGGTCCCGCCTGCTGAAAGCCGTAGAAGTCCAACTGAGGCTCCTCGGCCCCGCTGCGCAGGGTGGGGTAGAGGAGCCGGGCGGGAACGGCCGCGCCTCTTCCGAAGGAAAGTGAATAGAGCGTGAGCTGGTAGAGGTCGGCGGGGCTGGGTGGCCTTCCGGCCAACAGCTTGTATTTGGTGTCCAGCACCAACTGGGGTGCGCCGGCCGCGGTGCGGATCACGAGGTCCGGCCGCAGTCGAGGCAGCGCCCAGCCATCCGGGTTCAGACGGTAGCGGTAGGCGGCGGCAGACTGCTCCTGCGCCTCGACTCGCACTCCGGGTGGCGCGAACTCCCGGCAGAGGCGCGCTACAAACCGCTCGAAGAGCAGGTCCATATTGAACAGGAAACCGGGCAGCGGAGCGCGTTCTCCGTCCTCGAAGGCCGGTCCCTTTCCGGAGAGGACCAGTTCGGCCAACCGCACCGCGGGCTCATAATAGGCGCTGCGACGGTCTAGCGCCGCACGGGAGTCGTCCAGCAGTGCCAGCGAGAGGGGCACTCGCTGGCACTGCTCGGCCAGCATGGACTCGCGGGCGTGCAATTCGAACTGGAGGCGCCGATCGGTGACGGCAGTGGAGAGCACGCGGGCTGCCGCCCCCAGCAACTGGTTCAAGACCAGGTCCGGCGTGCGCTGTGCATAGCGGCAAGGCAGGCCGAGCGCAGTGCGGTACGGCTGACGGGCCAATTCGGTGAAGCGCAGTTGCCCCCGCGGGGAGGTGAGCCACGCCTCGGCGGGCCGGTAGTCCTGAAACATCCCGGAGCGCAGGACCAGATCCAACTCCTCCAGGAACAGCAAGCCGAGCAGATCCAGGAAACCTCCGCCTACGGTCGGAGTAAGCGCCGGTCCCTGACGCGAAACGGCGGGAAGCTCGAGCGCGTAGCGCATGAAGACCGGTAGCGTTTCCGGGCCGATCTTGGGTCGGATGTGGAGCGTCAGGTCGTTCAGCCGGACGGTGCCGACGTAGCTGCGGGTGGCGATCCGCAGCCCGCCCCGCAACTCCTGAACCTCCAACAGCCGGGACTTCGTCCACCGCTCCGCCTGCTCGGCTCCGGCGGCGCTCAGCGTCATGCCGCGCAGCACCGGCTGCTGGTCCGGAGCGAGGATGGACCATTCGTCAGTCCAGATCGTTCGGTTCAACCCGCACTCTCCGACGTGGAATCCACCACGACAAGGTCATCGCCGGCCTCATCCTCGACCGTTGGTTCTGCCGCCACTTCGGAGTCCGTAGCCGGATCGGTCATTCCTTCGGTCACCGGCTCTCCGGCCAGCAGCGCCAGCAGCGCGGTGTAAAGCGCCTCTTCGTGACCGAGCGCTTCGGTCTGGAAGCGCTGCGCGTCCGTGTCCACGAGGGTGCCGCCGAGCAGCTCCTTTAGCGTGTCGTAACTCTCGAAGCAATATTCCGCCAGGAGCGGGAACACATCGTCGCGCATCACCTGGAGCAACTCGCGCTTCGAGGCAAGGGGGCGTCCCCCGGAGAGGAAGTAGGCGTGTCCGATCTGTAGTTCGCGGGCGTTCCGGGGCACGTGCCGGCGCACGCGGGCGTTCAACATGGAAAGCAATCGGCCCAGATGCAAGTCTTCGATCCGGGCATCCAACCGCTCGGGCTCCGGCAGCAGCTCGATGAAGCCGAACCGGCGGCGCAGCGCCGCGTCCAGCAGCGAGATGCTCCGGTCCGCGGTGTTCATGGTGCCGATGATCCAGAGATTCTTCGGCACGGAGAACTCCCGACGGGAGAGAGGTAGGCGCACCGCATGGGTCTCTCGTTTGTCCGCTTCCAAGAGGGTAATTAGTTCTCCGAGGACCGCGGCGACATTGCCGCGGTTGATCTCGTCCACGAGGAGCAGGTGCTGCACTTCCGGCTCCCTCCGGGCGTTGTCACAAGCCTGAACAAAGAGACCATCCTGGCGCTCGAAGGAAGGCCCGGCGGCGGTGACCACCGGTCGGTATCCCTCAATGAACTCCTCGTATGTGTACGCTGGATGGAATGTGCAGGCGGTAATGCGCCGCCGCACTTCCGCCTGCTGCACTTCATTCAGGCGCGCCCATTCGTCACCCGGGTAAAGGTCGCGGGTCACGATTTCGCGAGCCGCGCGCCAGGCGTGGTAAGTTTTGCCCGTGCCGGGAGGACCGTAAAGGATCACCTGCCCCTTCCGCTGGAGTACCTCCTGGACCTGTGCTTCGCGGCCCCGTAGAGGCACCTCGGGAGCCGACTTGCTGCGTAGGGGCAGTGGTCGCGGCTGGACTACGGGCAGGGGGGTTCCGTTCGTCTCCGCCAGTGCGCGCTCGATGAAGACGGCTTGCGGGTAGCGATCCGTGAAGTTGTAGACTGTGCGGCGAAGCGCCGGGGTCTCCTTCCAGGTCTGGTCCGGTTCTGCCAGCCAGCGGACCGGTCGGCGATGCCCCAGCTGCGCCCCGTGGACATACTGGTAGCTGCCGTCCACGATGCCGAGCCCCTGAAGGCGCTGCCCCTGCATGGCCACGATCCGATCTCCCGATTTCATCTCCGCGAAGAACTGGTTGATCTGCGGTGCGCGGTTTCCCAGGCCCTGATTGTCATAGCCAAATGGTTCCAGGGCCTCCTTGATTCGGTTGATCGCTGCGGGCCCGGCCTCGCCTTCCAAGAGGATACGCAGGTCCCCGATCTCTCCCCAGCCGATACTGGCAAACCCGCCGTCCCGCATCGCCGGCCAGAGGCTCTCTCCCGCACCCTCTTTGGCGAATACCGTGCCTAACCGCCAGTAGCTCGCGCCATAGCCGAAGCCGGTCTCGTCGTAGGCGGCCCACATCAATGTCACCGGGTCAAGCCCTGCCAGGTCCCGATCCTCTCGTCGCAGTTGCCGCCACTGCCAGTCCACCAGGTAGCGGTCTTCCAGCGGCAAAATGCCAAGACGGACCAGATGCCGGGAGAGCTGCATGCGCCGGTGATGGAACGAGAAGATCTGTGGATGGACGATCGCCAGGTATTTGTGCGCCCAGCCGAGGGTTAGTGTGGGCTGATCCTGGCCGACTTCCCCCGGAACGATCGGCAGGGCCTGTACCCGCTCGGCGAACTGTTTCCTAGGTGATATTCGCCCACTCCCAAGTGGAGTTCATCCGCCCAAAGGAATCCGGAGTAGAGTTGGTCGGCAAGCTGTTCCGTAATCCGAATGGCATCCAGTTCCGAGCAAGCTACCGGTACGGCGCCCGCCCCCTTGCGTTTCCACTCGCCGGTCTGGGCACGATAAACCCGATACTTGAGCGCCGAACCACCCGCGATTGAGCCCAGTCCTTTGCCCAACTCTCCAAACTCCAGTTGATAGAGCAGACCCGACGCCGCCTGCGGACCGTGGACGAATTCCAGGAGTTCCTTCCCCCGTAGTTTTCCGAGTTGCTCCGGGGGGAACTCTGCGACGAACTGGCGTCGTTTCGCCTCAATCGTCTCTGGATGGGTGGCGGACGCTTCTTTATGGTAGGCAGTCAGTAGAATCTGTTTGGCTTCGGGGAGTAGGGACTCGTTCATACGCCTCGCTATTTCGGAGAGACGGCGCGCGCTGCACCGATTCGGTGTGAGCCTGTTCACCAATCGGAAAGGCTTTCCTTTGTTTGTACGGAGAGAAAGCTCTCGGAGACGTGGATTGCCCGTAGTCTACGGCAGAGGGAGTGCAGTAAAACTGCACTCCGGGATCCGGCCATCTTCCTGGTGGCCAGATCCCGGCGGTGGCTCAACGTGCAGAAACTGTACAGTCTCGGGGTCCGGTGCGCGGAGGTTTAGCGGACCAGGAGCTCCGCCTTCCCGCCGGTAAGCTGCTCCCAGCGGGCGGCCGCCGTCCCCAGGCGCCTGACGTCCGCCTCGGCCGCCACGCACACCCGTCCCGTCAACTCCGCGATCAGCAGCAGCTCCTCCAGGAAGTCCCCGGCCAGGATCGTCTCTCCCGGCTGGGTAAACTGCTCCAGCACCACTTGGAGGAGTTCACCGGAGGGCCTGAACGGGCGGTCTGCCTCCCGCGGCGGCTCCGGGATCCGCAGCAGATCCCGCTGGAGTTCGCCCGGTAGGGCGTGCCCGCCCAACACGACCGGCGTCCAGTGCCGGAGCCGGGTCGCTCGCCGGGGCGTGGTGCCTTCGTACACCGCAGCAACCGTCTGTAGCTGCGGCAGCCGGATCTGTTGCAGCAGGGCAGGCAGAGCGGCGGGCGTGGTGAATATCGCCACCCGGCCGGCGAGCTGCGTCAACTCCTCCGCCTTTCGGGCGTCGGCCGCTGATCCGGCGGAGACTACCATCGCCAACTGCGGCCGCGGAGCCCGCCGCCGATAGGCCTCTGTCCCGACCGCGCCGCAGTGGAGCCGATGGGCACCCAGCTTCAGCCATTCCTCCGGATAGACCGCACGGTGCGCCGGTGGCATACCGTGTAAGATGCGCAGCACGTCGCGTAGCGCGGGCTTCACCGTCGGGGTTGCCGTCACAGCGTCCGGCCCCGGAACCACTGCCGCGGTAGCTACGGCAGCAGGCGCACTCCGCACTTGCTGCTGATACACCCGGTCGCCCCGGCGCACCGTGCGGTCTATCTGGGGAAATTCCCCAGATAGCTTCCGGCGGAGGTCGCCGACCGTCTTGTGATCGACGGCGCAGCGGTGGGCGATCTCGCGATCACTCCAGCACCGCCACTCCGGATCCTCCAGAACCGCCTGCACGGCCCTCCGCTTGTCGGCCGAGGTACGCCGCAGCCCATGCTGCGCATTCGCGCCGGCGGCATAGAGCACCGCGTCCCGCCGGGTGCCGGCCCGCACGTCGACGGTGACCTCCAACCACCCGGCCCGGCGCGCCGCCTCCAGGCGGTGGAAGCCGTCCGCCAGCCAATAATCCGTACCGTCGGTGAACACCACGAGCGGAGGGAAGGGCTCACCCCGCAGCATCGCTTCCGAGTATTCAAGAAGCAGCTTTTCATCGTGGCGGCAGCGCAGCTGCGTACCGCCGTCGGTGCGGATCTGGGGGAGAGGAAGGGAGGGGTGGCTCACGAAGTGGGTCTCCAAGGGTGGGAAGGGGCCGTACTCCCGAGGGAAGAGCGGCCGGTGGACGCAGTAGGTTACCCCGCAGTCGCGCCGGCCCGGACGCAGGAAGCGACATCGAGTATTTCGGCCCTCACCGGCATCCCGGACCAGGAGCAGGGCCAATGGCGCTGGCTCATGACGGGTGCGTTCAACGCCTACCACCGCGCGCTGGAGATCTGGAGCGCGATCTTCGAGCGCGACCCGAGCGTGGCGGGCATCCCGGCCTCCCTGCTCGAGGCGGCCGCCGCCGGCGACGAGAAGGCGCAGAAGACCGTGGATCGCCTCAAACGCAACTACGCCTTCGACCGCGCTCGCTGCTTCATCCCCGTGGCCGCGACCACGAACATGATGCTGCGGATGTCCGCGCGGGGCTGGGCGGAGCTGATCCAGAAGCTGCTGTCACTGAGTCACCCCGAGGCGAACGCCCTGGGCGAGCTACTGAAGACCGAGCTGCACCTGGCCGCGCCCCGCCTGGACAAGCACACCGTGGCGAAAGACTACTGGCGGGACGGCCTGGCGTACGAGTTCCAGCTCGACGTGGCGTCCGCGAACGCAGTGCGCAACCCGCGCACCTTGGACCCACACTGCCGTCACAGCGAGATTGCCGCGGAGCCTAACGTGCACCTGGAGGTCCAGCTGCCCAGCACCAGCCTCTCCTCCGCCTGGTGGGAAGGCCGGTTCGTGGACGATCTCCAGCACCACCCGAACCGCTACGCCTACGTCGGGCCCCACCTCCGCCGCACTCAGGTGCGCGTGCGGGTGGACGCGGTGGACTTTGCGTGCATCCGGGACAAGCGGCGCCACCGGACCGGCTATCACTACGTCCCGATGGTCCCGCAGGGGTTCTACTGGGCCGAAGATCAGATCCCGGAAGCGGGTTGGGACTTCGCGGCGGAGCTGATCGACCTGGCCCGGCAGGGTCAGCACATCACGGCTTACGCCTACGAGCTCCTGAAGGCCGGCGACCCGTCCTACGTCTACTTCACGCTGCTCGGCACCCAGTATCCGTGGGAGCACGGGACGACGGCAGACAAGGTGATCTATGAATGGGAGTCAAGGCTGGGGGGACGTGTTGCCTGCCCGCCGGCCCCTGGCCCGCACCTGCGGGGGCCAGTAACGTCACGAGGGACACCGGGCTCTCCGTAAGCAGGTGCGCTGTGCTACAGCAACGTGTTATCCCTGCTGCAAGGGCAGTTGCAGTGTCGTCCCCAGGACCGCATGGAGGACCGCATGGAGGACCCCAGCTTGCACCAACCCCCTGACCAGGAACCGCTTTATCGTTGTCTGCTCTGCCGCTGCGCGTTCCGCGCGGCAAGTGCTGACAGCTGGCAGGTCTGCGAGATCTGTGGCCAGCTAGGCACCTTCGAGAAGATCCGCGAAGACGTCGAGCTGACGCTCAACTGGCTGGAACTGCAGCTGCTGGCGGAGTGGTCCAGTCGCTACGTCAGCACGGCACGACTGGGAGAAGACGCACAGGTCGCCCTGCACAGCATCCTGGACCGCATCCGCGCGCGGCGACCCGCAGGAGCTCCCGCGCTGCTCCTGGCGGAGCGGTACCAGGAAGAAGGCCCACCCACCCTGGAGCTGGACCTCGGGGAGGAGGCATGAGCCAGAGGCTTCCCGCTTCCCGAAAGCCGGGGTCTTGCGTTACGCGCGTAACGCAAGACCCCGGCTTTACTGCTTCCCACCCGGGCCTCGAGGTCGCGGCGCGGTGCTCGCCACGGTGCGAGTGCTCGACGGAGAGCCGGCGAGCACTCGCACGTTGTGCCTAGAAAGGAGTTCACCATCTCGACCACGATCACCGTCGTCTTCCGCACGCCCCGCCTGAACTGGGGCAAGCAGGAGCGGCTCCGCGCCGCCGCCGCCAGCTACCGGGACGCGTGCCAGTTCTTCGTCCAGGAGGCCGTGCAGCACGACACCACCAGCCGCAACACCCTCCACCGCACCTCCTACGCCGCCGCCTGCGCCCGCAGCCGCCTGAACCCCGCCACGGTGCAGCTCGCCCTGGAGAAAGCGCTGGGAGCCCTCCGCAGCCATCACACGCGCGTCAAGCAGGGCCGCACTTCCGCTCTCCCCAGCTTCATCCGGGTCGGGCCCTTCAGTATCCGTCGGGACTATCACCGCCTGGTGCACACGGAGCGGGGGAGCTGGCTCATTCACTTCCCGGTCGCCCGCCAGGAGCCCCGGATCATGTTACCCCTCGTGGTGGGAGAGTACCAGCGCCGTCGCCTGCGCGAGTTGCAGGAGGGTCACTGCCGGCAGGGGCCGCTGGAATGCTGGGAAGGGCCGGACGGGTCGTGGCGCCTGGCCGTAACGCTGGTCTACCCGACGAAAGCCTCACCGACGGAACACATCCTCGGCGTCGATCTCGGCCTGGTGAAGACCGCCGTCGTCAGCAACAACCGGTTCTTCCGCGGGAAGGCCGCCCGGTGGCGGCGGGAGCGCTGGGCCGCCCGGCGTAAAGCCCTCCAGGAAGCCGGCCGGCTCGCCCGCGTCAAGCGGGAAGCGGGCCGGGAGCGCCGGTGGACCCGGAACCTGAACCACCAGCTCAGCCGCCGCCTGGTGCAGCTGGCGCAGGAGGCGGGGCAGGGGCTGGCCCTGGAGCGGCTCACCCACATCGGGGAGCGCACCCACGCCGGCCGGCAGCTGAACCGGGAGCTGCACAGCGGCTGGCCCTTCCGCCAGCTGGGCGGCTTCGTGCAGTACAAGGCGGAGCTGGCCGGCATCCTGTTCATCACCGTGGACCCGCGGCACAGCTCCCGCGCCTGCTCCCGCTGCGGCCATACCGCCCCGGCCAACCGGAAGACCCAGGGCTGGTTCCACTGTAAACGCTGCGGCTTCCAGCTGGATGCCGATCTGAATGCCGCCCGCAACCTCGCGGTCCGCGGCCACGCTGCCCCAGGGCTATAAGCCCCGGGGAACGGGGAGTGCGCGCCCCCTTACGGCTCCCGGCCCGGGCCTCGGCCCCGGTACAAGCTAACCCTCGCCGTTCAGGTTGAACGGCTCCGCCTACTGGCGGAGCGGAGCGCGCGACGCGTCATACTCCCGCCCCCGGGGCGGGCTCGCGTCCCGGACGGACCGGCCCCCGCGCCGGCCGTCCCCAATTTTTTATCGGGACGACTGCATGCTCGCCGTCCCGTAAAGCCTCAGCATCACTTGCGAGAGCCCCGCCGCTCGCTCGGGCTGCCCGCCAGCTGCGTGCTGCTGACCCAGCGGAAGGCCCGCTCCGTGCCTGTACGGTGGCTCCCGAGCCCCTACCGGCACGTGACAGTACTTCCACCCCTACCACGCCGACGACCGTGGGACCCACCTCCGACCCGGGTGAGACCTGGCCCAGACATGCCTGAGACATGCCCTGGACATGGGGGAGACTTGGGGTTTACGGTTTTCTCCCCAGGCACGAAAAGTTTGTTTATAGCGTCACAAAGCTCCGGTTACGGCCCCCGGGCCCTGCGGGAGCCACGGACTACCTACCGAGAGGAGCGACGATGCGTCCGTTTAGCCTGCACCCGATCCCCGCCTACCAGCAGCGACAGTCCGAAACGGAAGACTGGGCGCTGCGAGTCACCGAGATCGCCCAGCTGGCCCAGCAGGAGGATGAAAGCGCCCTCGCCATGGGCGATCGCCTCGTCGCGCTGGAGCGCCGCTACGGCCCCTCCAGCTTGCCCCTGGTGGCCTCCCAGGCCGGCATCAGCATGAGCTGCATCTACGGGCGCCACCGGGTGGCGCGGCTCTTTCCGCCCGAGCATCCGGTGCGGAGGCTACCGCTCTCGTTCAGCCACTTGCTGGTGCTCCTGGGTGTAGACGATCCGGTGGTCTGGGCACAGCGGGCGGTGGAGTCCCAATGGAGCGTGCGCCGTCTCCGGGATGAAGTAGACCAGGCACTGGGACAACAGGCCCGCGCGACGGGGGAGCGGTGCCGGGAGTGCCGGGAGCCGCTGGGGGAGGCGTGGGTCGCCCTGCAGCGCGCCGGAGAGCGGCGGGTGCGATGTTGTTCGCCAAAGTGCGGCATCAGCTACCTGCGGGAGCGGCCGGCGGTGCGGGAGCCGTTCGGGTAAGCCGGAACCGTTCCGCAGGATGGCAATTATCGGACGGCGGCCGCCCTTTGCGCCGGAGTGACCGCACCCACGCCGCCGAACTCGACGGAAACCCAATAACGGCCCGGGAAGCCCTCCCAGTGCGCGGTGCCGCGGAAGGGAGCCGCTCGGATCCCCTCCGTGGGTGCGAAGAACACGGTCCCGGAGACGACCCAGGGCTGCCCAGAGTAGTTGGCTATCTGGGCCACCTGCTCTTGTTTGGCGAACGCCACCGCGGCGTCCGTCGGCAACTTCGAGCGGATGGTCGCGTGGACCGCGCGCGTGGCCGTCCAGGGAGTGGGGAAGGACTCCAGGGTCGTCCAGGCACCAGCCACTACCGCGAGGCAGCGCAGCGCGGGATACCCGTAGCGGCGGAAGGTCCCGGTGGGCGATCCCTGCCCGGACTCTCGGGACACCAGTCCGGCTAGTAACTCCCGCACGGGCCCACTGCGGAGCCACACCTTCCGGGCCCGTGGCGACGTCCACGCCCACGTGCGGCGCACATACGGCGCACACCGTGCCAGCAACATCCCCAGGTCCCACCTACCGGGCCTGCCGAGCTCAATGCCCGGAGGTGCGGTGGGGGTGTGGTCCAGCAGGATCAACTCCCCCGCGGCTTGCGCACCCCCGCAACCCGGGCAGAACTGGGAGCCCGGCGCATTGCGCTTCCCGCATGCGCAACTCCAGCCGACACACGCTCCCACTTGCTCCATACGTTTCTCTTCTTGCACATCGAACAAACTAGCGCCCGCTAAGAGAGTTTTATCGCGTCACGTGACTCATAGTCTACGGACGGCGGGGGAGCTGCTCGCCCTATAAGAAGGAACTTTGGATGCAGCCTGGGTGCTACGACGTTTCGGTGAGAATGTCCGGGGGCGACGGCAGGAGCTCGGCTGGTCGCAGCAGCGCCTGGCGGACGCCGCAGGACTGGACCGCACGTACGTCTCCGGAGTGGAGCGTGGCGTGCGGAACCCGACCGTGACGACCGTGCACACGCTGGCGCTTGCACTGGGGGTGGAGCTGCGGGATCTGCTTTCCCTCCCGCCGGAGCCCACCTCGACCTTAAATGAGCGCCTGAAGTCACGGTCAGATCCGCCGGTCTCCGTGGCCGGCGACGATCCAGCGGTCCGAGGCCGCCAGGTGGCCGATCCGTCCCTCCGTCTGCCACTCCTGGAGGACGCGGTGCCCCGCCAGCTCTCAGAGGGGAACCGCCCGTTCCCGGCCCGGCAGCGGCGCGAGAAAGAGGTTCGGTCACCAGCCGCCCTCCAGGCTGGCCGGGGTGCCGCGGCGGGAAACCAGGGGTAGAGCATGCCGTCGGAGTAGCGGGTGTTCGTGGCGGCGATGAACAGCTGCACGCCGTTCGCGGCAAACTGGACGGCGTGAATCCCCTTCAGGTCCGGGGCGACTGGTCCTGCGCTCCGGCGATCCTCACATGTCCAGCAGCGGCCCCGTCCGCTTGCCCTCAGAACGCCTGGCGCGGCTGGGTTATGGATGTTGGGCGCTGGCCATGGGCACGCGGTAGTGACCACGGCTCAGCTTCCCAGTACGCCTACCCCACCTTAGTACGGTACCCATCCTTCCCACTCTCAACTCCATACTCATGTGTTAGGGTACCTGGCTCACGCCATGCCGCTAGTTTGCGGGGGCTTCCCCCGCCTGTCGTCCCTTCCCAGCGTAGACTCAGTACGTACCTCAGGTCTAGGGGGGACATTCCTGAGCGGCCCCTTAGTTTTTCCCTATTCCTCATGCTCCCCCGGAGGAGGGAACTCGATCGGCTCGAAGGGGTCGGACCAGAGATCCGCTCCACAGGGTCCGGCGCCGGGGCGTCGGCGACTGTTGGCCTCCAAGAGCTCTCCCTGCGCGGTGCGGCGCTCACCCGCTGCGGCGAGAGCCTGCGGAAGGAGGAACGCGTCTCCCAACCTTTGGAGCGTACGCCCTTCATAATGCACCAGATGGGCCGTACCGCGGAGCTTCTGCTTCCGCGCCTGCATCTCGGCCGGCGTGAGCGACTTGTCCACGTACTGAGGAACGCGGCTCAGCCCGGGGACGGACGCCAGGTGCCGACGTACCGTGCGGGATGAAATGCCCAGTCCGGCGGCGATCCTGGCGTTCGAGAGGGGATCGGTTTTGCCGTCCGGACCAACCTGATAGGAGCAGACCTCGTCCACAATCAGAGAACGGCGCCATTCCACCGGAGGCAGCCACAGCGTCGACCGGTGACGCTGTACCGTCACCCAGGGGAGCCGCAGCTGCTGATGCAGTTCTTCCGGTGAGTAGACTTTGATGTTCTTTCGCGGTTGTCGCCACAGCCGCCCCATGCCTTCCTTCAGGTCGCGGCGACAGGCGCTCCGGTTTCCGCCGCGTGGCGCCCACGCGGCGAACAACTGTTCGCGGGTAACTTTGCGAGGTAGACCCTGGGTGAGATACCAGAGCTGCAGGAGGCGAGGCGCAGGGATACGGTGGTCGCGGCGGTCCAGGGAGATGCGTTCGAGGTTCGGGTAGCCCACGTAAGTTTCCGGCATGATGTTCAAAGATTCTGTCGCAGTAGTTCGGGCCCGGAGGGCACCAGAGCAGATTACCCGGGTACGCAGGGCAGCCCTCCCGCCGCAACCCGCTTTAACTGCGACATCCCGACCGGCGGTGTCGATTCGCATGCTGCCCCTGCCTGGGTCGAAAGGACGGTAGTTCGAAGCAGTCGGGATCCTGGCTTGCCGGGAGGGCGTCTTGCCCGATGTCCGGACCGCACATAACCCGAAGCGCTGACAGGAAGAGCGCCGGTTGCTGTACGTGGGGATGACCCGCGCTCGCCGGCACCTCGCCCTCTTTCACACCCGGAGCCGTTCCGGGAAGGGAGCGGGAGGCAGCCGTTTCCTGGACGAAATCCCTTATCCGCTGGGCACCGCCACTCCGGAAGGTGGGATACCATGAACCGAAAGCCGGATCTTTGCACCCCCGCTTCTACCTTCCCCCACCTCGCCAGGGGTCTCCCCGCTCAAGCCGTTTCCATGCGACTGAACGTTGATGTTGAAGCACTGCCCGGGGTAGACCAGCCGCCGACGCCCGCGGAGCTGGAGGAGTGCTGGCGTGTCCGTGCGGAGGAGCTGACCCTCCTACAAGCCCAACCGCAAAATCAGCTTCGGCTGGGCGAGGTGCTGTGGGAGCTCCGGCAGTTGGTGGATCACGGAGCGGTGAGCTCGGGGCGCCTGAAAGAGCTGCACCAGAGCTGCGGTCTTACCCCCAGTCGCGTGCGCCAGCTTTGCTGGGTCGCCGAGTGCCTGAACGAGTGCGCGGACGCCGAAGAGATCCGCGGCCTGGACCTGCCCTTCAGCCTCCTCCGCGTCGTCATCAAAACCGCGGACCCGCTCAAGTGGGCGCAGCTGGTGGCGGCGGGCAAGGTGAACGACTGTGGGCGGTACCGGAGATGGTACCTGACGGAGCTGCAGGAAGCGATCGCCCGCGACGTGTCCAAGCTGAAAAACCCGCGGCAGCGGTTGTGCAAACGGTCCGGCTGCGCGCACCGGATCTCCACCCAGAGCCCCACCGCCATCGTGGTGCGGATCGGACGGGAACCGCGCTTCTATCTCTGTTCCCCAAAGTGTGCCACCCTCTACTTCACCCCGCCCGAGCAGACGTCCCCGCAGGACGCCCCCACCGCTTCGTCGGCTCCTTCCTGAACTTTTCGCCGAGGCCGCCGGGGATCCCGTTACGCGCGTAACGGGATCCCCGGCGGCCTCGCGCTCGACAGCGTGGGCTGGCCGACTGCCGGTAGGTGTAGGCGGACGCCCCTAAACGCTCTCGTTCGGAGGGGCACTCCCTGAGCTTAACGGCCGTGGTGCACCACCGTCGGAGGAGCAGTGATCCCGTCGCCGGCGTGCGACCGCGCTGCCTTTCGGGTGGTAGGGTGGCTCTTTCTGCACCCCCGGCGCGCTTTCGACGCTGGGTAACGTTGAGTTGTAAGCGAGCCGGCTCCGGTAGCGCTTCCGCCTCCTCGCCGGCCACCGCCGCGGCGGTGCCTGGACCTGACCCCTGCGAAGGAATCCTTAGATGAACGGACTGAATGAACTGCTGGATGAACTCGCCGCGCTGCGCGCCCGCGTCGCCGCGCTGGAAACCTCCCGGGGCACGGTATGCACGCCGTTTCGGGTGGTGGACCCCCGCGGCCGGACCGCTTTCACGGTCACCACCGCCACGGAAGACGTTGGGGGCGAGACGGCCCGGCTCCAGCTCTACGACCTGCTGACCGGAGAACCGCTCGCAGAGATCCGGACCGTGGCCACCTTACCGGCCCAGCACCCTGACAACTCGTCCGGTCGCGACGCACGCGGCTCGTCCGCCATTTCGCTTGGCTTCAAGGGCGAAGTAGGCGGCCATCAGGTAAACGAGCGTTTCTATGCGAACTCCCTTGGGACCCTCGTGCTGTCGAGCCCGGCGGCCGGTGCGGACCCACACTGCGAGTCTGCGCTGATGCTTCGGGCAGAAGCCCAGACAGTGGGGATCGGCTTTCAGCTTGCCTCCGCGGGCGAGGAACCGGTGCTGAACCTGGTCGCCGATGAGGACGGCCACGGACTCTTTATGGCGCGTTGCGACCCGGCCGACCCCCTGGCGGTAGACGGTCCCCCGGCGATCTATCTCGGCAACCGCACCCCCAGCCGGGAACCCGTGCTCGCCCTCTGGAACCTCGGCGAGGCGCCCGTGGTGGAACTCGGGGCCGATCCGGATGCGCATGGCTACTTGAAGCTGGACAACCGGCAGGGTTGCGAGTCCCTGGTGCTCTCGGCGAGTTCCTAGCGCGCTCGCCCCCGGAACGTTGGCGGCCGCCCAGGCGATCAACGATGCGCAGGCACTCATTCGCGCGGGTACCTTGCCTCGGCGCGCCCAACTGGCGGAGCAGGCGCCGGCCCCACCGTCTCTCCCCAGGAGGCGGGCCGGCGCCCTGGACTTACTTCCGAGAGAGGACGCTCGCTTGCCCGCAGCGAACGAGGCGGAGATGTCCGACGCACGCACCCTGGAAGTGTATGAGAGCGGCGCCGCGCGGCTGGCGGCGGAGTACCGCACGGCGGAGCCCGAGCGGCTGTACCTGCTGATGGGCGCCTTCTTCCACCCGGGAGCGCCCACCGTGGATGTGGGCTGCGGCTCCGGGCGCGATACGGCCTACCTGGGCCAGCGAGGTTTTCCGGCGGTGGGTCTCGATGCCTCCGCGGCGATGCTGCGGGAGGCGGGCGAGGCCTACCCGGACCTGGAGTTCCGTCCGGCGTCCTTACCGGCGCTCGCGGGGATTCCGGATGGCGCCTTCGGGAACGTCCTGTGCAGTGCCGTATTGATGCACCTCCGGCGAGAGGATCTGATTACCGCCGTCCTCGCCCTGGCCCGGATCCTGCGGCCCGGCGGACGGCTGGTACTCTCCTACCGGGGCCGTCGGGGGGAGGACGCCCGGGAACTCGATCACCGGGAACACGAGAACCGGGAGGCGGATGGCCGGCTCTTCACGCCCTTGCATCCCGGCAAGCTGACCTTGCTCCTGGAGTCTGCCGGCTTCCAGCTCCACCACGCGGAGAGCGATCCCGAGGTGGGCCGGCCCGGGATTACCTGGCACGTCCTGGTGGCGGAGAAGAACCCCGAACACGCCGCCCGGGGCCTCGACCGGGTCCAGAGCATCCTGGCCCAGGACCGCAAGGTGGCGACGTACAAGCTGGCCCTGATCCGGGCGCTCTGCGACGTGAGCCGGACGGAGGCGCACCTGGTCCGGTGGGAAGGGGAGACGGTCCAGGTTCCGCTCGGGTCGCTGGCGGTCCACTGGCTCACCTACTACTGGCCGCTCCTGACCGGGCCGGGCTTCGTGGCCCAGATCCGCGGCGAGACCGAGACCGGCTCCAAGCCGCTCGCGTTCCGGCGGGCGCTCCGCGCCACGGCGGACGCGGTCACCCGGGGCGGCCTGCCCGCCCTGCTGCGGCAGCTCGAGACGGACCCCGCGCGGCACGCCGGGCTGCTGGATAAGATCGCCCACGCCATCCGCGTCGGTCCCGTGCGCTTCTCGGGCGCCGGGACGAGCCCCGTGTTCCATTACGTGCCCCCCAGCCGTGCGGAGTCCCGGACGCCCGGTAGCGCCTCCCGGGGCTGGGTCGCCGTGCCGCAGGCGGTCTGGCTGGATCTCACGCGCTTCGACCACTGGATCGTGGACAGCGTGGTGGTGCGGTGGGCGCGCCTCACCGTGGAGATGAACCCCGCACTCACCCTGGGGCAGGTCCTGCACCTGCTGGTCGACTCGCTGCAGGCGCCCCGGGACACGACGGAGATCGCGGGATTGCTCCAGGGGGCGGCGCACCCCCTGCGGTGCGTCTGGTCCGGACAGGAGCTCCGCTCCCGCCTGGACGTGGACCATGCCATCCCGTACGCGGTGTGGGGCAACAACGACCTCTGGAACCTGCTCCCCGCCACGCCGGCCGTGAACCTGCGGAAGAGTGACCGTCTTCCGTCACCAGAGCTCATCACCGCCCGCGCGGGGGGGATCGGGCATTACTGGCGGCTCTACCAGGCGGAGCGCGGCGAGCGCTTCAACTTCCAGATCCGCCGGGCCCTGGGGTGCGATCCGCACCGCACCGGCTGGGAAGACACCGGCATCGCCGGGTTGATCGAGACGGTGCAGAAGCTCGGGATGACCCGCGGGATCCCCTTCTGGAAGCCGTAGCCCGTGGCCCCACGACCCATGCGGTCGGTTGGCTGCGGCACTTGCCGCACCGGTCGCGCCTGACATGGTACCGGGCGGGCTGGCGCACGGCTAGAGGGTGCGCGGCCAGCGGCCACTGTAGAACCAGACGTCGTCCTGGTGGCGCTCCACCTGTCGCTTTGCATTCGCATCGCGGTTGCGCCGGCGGCGGTTCGGGCTTTCCGCGTCGGCTTTGAAGTAGCCGTCACCTGGCAGCCCGTAGCGGCCGTCCCCCCAGGATGAACCTTTCTGCACCACAATCGCGGTGAGCGCAGGTAGGGGCGGCTCGTGCGCGTCGCACGCCTCGAAGATCTCTCCCAGCGGCCAGGTCAGCGCAATCGGGGCCGTCCCGGTCTGGCGGGAGACCTCCTCGTAGGTCAGGACCCGCTGCTGCTCTGCTCTCTGTCGGCTGACGAGGATCTCGTAAACCTTTTGCGCTAACCGGGATAACATGCCTACGCCTCCGAGCTCGAGCCCACCCGGTGCTGCAGCTCCCGCCGCACCGCCAGTTCCTCCTCCCGCAGCCCGTGCACGGGCGCGAAGTCGAGCAGGTCTCGCCACTCCAGGACCACCAGGTTGCGCCGCACCTGGTCCAGCAGGCGCTCCGGCCGGTGGGGGAGGGCGGCGTAGAGCCGCTCCGGGGTCTCCTGGTACTCGCGCAGCACCCGCGCAAAATGCCGACGTTCCGCCGCCTCCCGCACGAACATCCAGAAGCACGAGACCCTTGGCCCCACCCGGTCCAGCAGGCAGTCGATATTGCGGACGATCTGGTCTCGATCCGGATCGTACGTCGTGCGGAGGCTGAGGTCGGAGTGGAGCTTCGCCTCCGCGAAGATCAGGAAACGGCGGCCTTCCAGCACCAGGTCGATCTCCGACTCGCGTTCCACGGGCCGGCCCACCTCGGCGCGCTCCCGGTGCTGCGGGTCCGGCGACGCCCGCATGCGGAGCCGGCTGGCATGCTCGTAGCTGGAGGGGGTGTTCACGGTCAGCCAGGGCGTGAGCGTCGGAAGATCGTCGGCGTCATACTCCAGCTCCAGTGCGGGGTTTTGTGCCGGGCCTTCCCCAGGAGCGCAGCCCACCAGGCGGCGGTACCGGTCCGCTCCCAGAGGCGCGTCACATTCCACGTGACCCAGTCCTCGCTATTCCGGGAGGTGTAGATCCGGTGCAGGTCCTGCGACTTCCGCGCCTTGGGATGGCGGAGCAGGAGCAGCAGATCTAGGATGGGGTAAGCCGGCTCCGCGGGATCCAGTTGGACCGGCATGGCGCTCGACTGTTCCCCAGCACTGCGGTCACGAGTTGACCGCCAGGGGAGCAGCAGGGCGGCTGTGGGATCGTCCGAGTGACCCAACACCACTCGGTTCAGGGCGGCGATCCGTCCATGCCAGAAGTCGCGGTCGGTCAGAGGGACGGCCTCCGCGGCCCACTCCCGCTGCACGCGGGCCAGGAGATACCTGTTCGTCACTTCCTCCGCGAAATCGTCCTGGCGGTACTCCTCCGGCCCGCCGGAGCCGCGATAGAGGCGCAGCCAGAAACTGCGGTCGTCGGTGCTCTGGTACGCGAAGTGGAGTACGGAGCCGGCACAGATTTCCGGAGCATAGATGAGGCGTCGGGTGGCCATGGTTCCTCGGCGCAAGCAGCAGGGCGGCTTCCTCTTTGCTCGATGATTTGGCTGTTTCCTTCTCGGTTAGTAACCAGCAATGGCCCCCGTCATATTCGGGACCCACCGCTGGCGCGGCCACCCGGCTTTTCCAGACCCCAGTGGTTCGCTCTGGCGCTGGTGAGCAGGACGTACTCCGGTAAGCCACGCCTGCCGGTCGGGCGTTTCTCGTTCAAGAGGTTTGCTAACGATGCAACTTTCCGCAGCGATCACTGCGTACGCGCGTTTTCAGGAAGCGCGCGGCGACGCCGCCTCCCATCGGAGGGATTGTGCCCGGGTTCTGGCACTACTTCGGCAGCAACTCGTCGGCCCGGAGCTCGCTGAGGTCACCTCGGACGACCTTCGGGACTTCATGATCACCGTCCGCCAGCGCCCCGGGAACAACGGCCACCGTCCGGTAACCGACGCCACGCTCTGCGCCTATTACCGGACCCTGCGCGCCTTCTTCCGGTGGGTGCAGGAGAGCGGCTGGATCGGGCGGGACCCCATGCGCGGCGTCCCGAAGCCCAAGGTGGGGGAGTACCTGATCCGGCCCTTCTCCGAAGAGCAGGTGAAGAAGCTGCTCGCGCAGCCGGATCCGGAGACCTTCACGGGCCTCCGAGACGTCACCCTGATGTGCTTCCTCCTGGACACCGGCTGTCGGATCTCCGAGGCTCTCGCCCTCACCGCGGAGGAGTGGAACCTGGAGCTGCGCTCGGCGCGAGTACTTGGAAAAGGGACCAAAGAGCGGGTCGTCCCGTTTGGGGTAACCACGCGGGCGTGGCTCGACCGGTACCTGGAGCGGCGGAAGGAGAGTGCGCTCACGCCGTACGTATTCGTGAACCAGTATGGAGAGCGCTTGACGGCCAGCGCGATGGGGCATCGCTTTGCCGCCTATGGACGCCAGGCAGGGGTCCGGGTGAGTCCGCATACGTTCCGCCACACCTTCGCAGTCAACTGGCTGCGAAGGTAAGGGAGACTATAATGGCGACTCGATCTCCCTGCAGAAGATCCTGGGCCATACTACGCCCGCAATGACCCAGCGCTACGTCCATTTCGCCGGAGAAGACCGGCGGAAGCTGCACGACCGCCTCTCCCCGACGGATCAGATCGCCCCGCCTCCGCCGGCTCCGGAGCGCCGCAAGCGGCTACGGTAGCCCGCGGGAGTTTGGGCCGGAGAGCGGCGTGTGCGCTTTGCAGGACCACCAAACATCACCGGATCCCGCTGCGAGAGTCCCACTCGGCGAAGGCATGCGACTCTCGCGGCCACGGTTGGAAACAAGGTATACTCAGCTTGAATGAGGAAGCCACGATGCAGCAGTTAACCCTTACGCTACCCGACACCGACATGGAGCGGCTCCGAGCCGAGGCGGCCCGGCAAAATCTGGCGCCGGAGGCGTTGGCGCTGGACCTGCTCCGGCGCTCGATGCCGGCGGAAGCCGACGTGTCTACTCCTGACACCGCCGCCAGCTCGGAGCGAGCGGCCCGGCTGGAGCGGATTCGTGGAGAGCTGTCCGAAGAATACGGGGATCTCTTCGAGCGGCTCGCGGGAAGGATTGGGAGTAACTGACTCTCGCCGACCTCCGGCTGCTTCACTCCGACCGCACCCGCGAGCACGGAGGGGACCCGGGGGTCCGAGACCTGGGCCCCATCGAGTCTGCCCTGGCCCAACCGCAAATGACTTTCGGTGGCGAGGACCTCTATCCCACCCTGGCCGATAAGGCGGCGGTGCCCGGTTACTCCCTGGCGGAGAACCAGGGCTTCGTGGATGGCAACAAACGGGTGGCGTTCGCGGCGCTGGAAACGTTTCTCCGCCTCCATGGTTGGACGGTCGGCAGTGACCCGGAAGTCAAGCGGGAAGCCTACGACCTACTGATCGGGATGGCGGAGCATCGCTACACGCGGGACGACCTGGCCGCCTGGATCGAGCGCCGCCGGCGCCGCTACAAATAGCGTCGTCGCGCCGGCGTGGTTCCGACGTCAGTCTAAACCTGGATCTACCATCTGGCGTGGGACGGGACGGGTTTGGGTGTCGCCCGGCTCTCACCGTCTGCCAGGTCCTCGTTCCCTCGGATTGGAGGCACTCATTGCCGCGCAAGCGCGAATGACTGCTGCGTGAGGCTACTTGAGCAACCTGAAAGAGGTGAAGTAGCGGGTTGCCTCGGTGGAAGTGGCTTCCGCGGCGAGCGTGACCGCCTTCACCTGGTAGAGCCGTCGCTCTACTAGGTAGAGCCGGGTACGTTGTGTTCGTGTTTGCCGATCGCCGGGGTAGGTCTTGGTGAACTCCCGGCCGGGATACCGCCCGAGTTTGATGCGCTTCACATTCTCCACCCGGGACACGGAGTCGGACTGCCCTTTAACGGTGGCTTCCAGGATCGGGTCGATCATTTCCGCCGTAACGTCTCCGGGAAAGTCGGAATACATGACCATATGGACGTCCGGAACGGTCTTCCTGGTGACGTCGAACGTGTGAACGTCTCCCATCGCCGTCTGGCTTTTGGTGTGTACCGGAGTACTGGGCATCAGGATTGAGAACCGGCCTTCCCGAGATGAGTACAACTTCCACGCCGGGCCAGAACGTGCCGCGCTGGCGCTGGCCAAACTCGCGAGTAGGATGAGCGCCGCCGATCGAAGTAGTGATGGTATTGATTTCATGAATGGTTATCCCGGGATGAGGCCCGTGGCGCGTCCTGCTTTTCCCAACACTTCCAGGGCGAGCCGTATGTCTGCTTCCGAGTGGGCGGCCGTCACGCAGGTGCGCAGCCGGGGCGCGTTCATCGGGACGGCCGGATAGAACACGGGGATCACGTACACGCCGTCCGCCCGGCAGCGACGGGTCATTTCCAGCGTCGTCTCCTCGGAACCACACGCGATCGGCACGATCGGCGTCTCGCTTCCCAGCGTGTCGAAGCCGAGGGCCGCCAGGCCGGAAACGTATTGCTCCCGCACGCGCCAGAGCTGGGCAATCCGCTCCGGCTCTTGCTCCAGGACGTCCAGTGCCGCCAGTGCGGCAGCCACCTGACCCGGTGGGGTGGCCGAGCTGAACATGTAACCGCGAGCATTGTGGCGCAGGTAGTTGATGAGGTCCGCGTCCCCAGCAATGAACCCGCCCGCGGAGGGGATGGTCTTGGAGAGCGTTCCCATCTTCACGTCGATGGCGTCCGGTGGCAGGCCGAAGTGCTCCTGCACGCCGCGCCCTGTGCCCCCGAGCACCCCCAGGCTGTGCGCTTCATCCACCATCAACAACGCATCGTAACGCCGGCACAGAGACACGATCTCCGGCAGGGGGGCAATATCCCCCTCCATGCTATAAACGCCATCTACCACTACCAGCTTGTGCCGGCTCCCCGCGCGGATGAGGCAATGCTCCAGCGAGTGCAGGTCATTGTGGCGGAACAGGAGCACCTCCGCGCCGGAAAAACGGCAGCCGTCCATGATGCTCGCGTGGTTCCACTCGTCGCCGATGACGCAGTCTCCGGCGTGCACCAGGGCAGCGATAGTGGCCAGGTTCGTGACAAAGCCGCTGCTATAGACGATTGCGTCTTCCGCGTTCATCCACGCCGCCAGCTTTCGCTCTAACGCCTCATGCAGGGAAGTGGTACCGGCCAAAAGTCGGACCCCGTGTACTCCAGCGCCAAACTGAGGCGAAGTTGAATCGGAATGCGAAAGGATGGAAGGATGGCTGATCAAACCCAGATACGAGTACGAGCCGAGCATCAGCAGTTGCCGGCCCTCGAGTTCGACCCAGGCACCCGACTGTCTGCAGATTTGGCTGTGGTAGAAGTAGTTCCCGTCGCGCTGCCAACGTCGGATCCGCTGCATGCCTTCCAGGTAGCGACTCCAGCGCTCCCTGCCACGACGAGTGGAACGCAGGGTCGGGGCGGCCAGCGATTGATTCACGGCAAGAGCTGACTGAGTTTGGTTGTGCGGTTGCCCATTGCCCAACGTCGACTTGGGTCTCGGGGAGGAGTCTTGGGAACGATCAAGGTAGGCGGACAGAGCCCCGATGGAAGGATATTCGTAGATCAGGTCTGCCGTAAGTGACTTACCCAGAGACCCCTCCAGCTCGGCCGCGAGGGTGGTGAGACCCAGCGAGTCCAGGCCCAGGGAGGTAAGCGGCGCCTCCGGATCCACGGCATCCACGTCCAGGTTCAACTCCGTGCGCAGCCAGCGGAGCACCGCGGCCTGGATCACCTCGCGCGTACCCTTCACCCCGGCCTCCGGGCACCCGTTCGAGCCGTTCAGCGAGCCGGGGGTTGACGGCACGGACCCCTCCGCCCGACCCACCGGTACCGGATGCCAGTGGCCCGGATGGCGAGCCAGCAGCGGGTCTAGTTCGTCATCCACCCCCGGAAGCCGGCACTCCACTTCGCCGATCTCCCGCTGGTAGCCTCGAATCCGTCTCTCCAATTCGGGTGGGGGGCAGAGCGTCGCGGCCCGTACCACCTCCCGCCGTGCTCGCGCCTGCGCGGACTGATGCCGGGCCTGTGCCCAGGCGAGGGCGCCTTCAAGCCCCGGGGAGCGCTGCCCGACGCCGGCCTGGCGGAGCGCGGCGAGCAGCAGCGTGTCCGCCGCCAGTTGTCCCGTGAGGTAGTGCGCCCACTGGCGGCCGCACGGCCCTGCACCAGCGCGTACCTGCTCCAGTTCCTGCGCAGCCTCGATCAGGCCCTTTGCCAGATCGCCGGCCTGCAGCCGCTCCGTTAAGAAGGCCGGCAAGCCGGCGCCCTGGCGCTGCACCACGGCGCCCAGGTGCATGGTCAGGGTCTCCGTGGGCCCCTCGAAGATCCGCAGCAGGCGGGCATCCCGCAGCAGTTGGGGCACGCCGCTATTCTCCATGTAGCCCCGCCCGCCCAGCAGTTGGATCAGTTCGTCCGCTGCCTGCCAGAGAAGCTCCGGCGCCAGTACTTTGCAGGCGAGAAAGAGCTCTTCCGGCAGGTCCAGGCCCTGGTCCACGGAGTCCGCGATGGTATAGACGAGGGCCTCCACGGCCGCTATCGCGTGGGTCAGCTCCTCCAGGCGCGTGCGGGTCACCGGGTTAGCGAGCAGGAGACCGGTGCCGACCTGGCGCCGGGAGGCATACCGCAGCATCAGTTGGGCGCACCGCTTCATCGCTCCCAGGCTGATGGCGCCCAGACCCAGGCGGCAGAACTGCATGGCGTGCTGCGCAATCGCCATCCCCTGGCCCGGCTCGCCCAATCGGTACTCGTCCGGAACAAACGCTCCCTGGAGGTGAACGTTGTTCTGCACCACGGCCCGGGCGCCGGTGGTGAGCGCCTCCGGACCGTGACTCAGGCCGGGGGTCGCCTCGGGCACCGCCAGGGCAACCATTCCCAGCGGTCGCCGCTCCTCGTCCTGCGCGCGCGCGAAGACGGTGATGACCCCGGCCCAGGAGGCGAGCCCGATCCACTGCTTTTCACCGGTCACGCGCCAGCCGCCCGGCACCCGGGTAGCCGCAGCCTGGAGGGACAGCGGGTTGGACCCGGCCTCCCGCTCCGTTAACGCGAAGGCCGCAAGCTGCCGGCCGGCGGCCAGAGCAGGGAGGAGCATCCGCTTCAATGGTTCCGACCCGGCCCGGAGGATCGGGCCGAGGCCGAGGCCGTTGTGGATCCCCGGCAGGAGCGCCAGCGTGACGTCGACGGCCGCAAGCTGCTCGAAAACGCGGAGCGTGTCGCGCACGGTCAGCCCACAGCCGCCGTACGCCTCCGGAACTCGCAGCCCGAAGAGCCCCTGATTGCCGAAATCCAGCACCACATGGGGCGGCACGGAGCGGCGCTCGTCCATCAGCCGGCAGTTCAAGCGCCGCTCAGCGTACTCCCGGAACCAGTGGATGAGCGCCTCCGCCCGCTGCCAGCTGGTTTCCGAGCCGGCGGAAGGCAGTCCGAGGTCTAACGCCGGAGCGAGTTCCGCGGGAACGGCGCCCGGGTGGGTGGGCCGCTCCCCGGCATCCGGTCCCCGGCGGAGGTCGGAGCGGTGGATCTCTTGCAGCTCGCCCTGCTCCAGGAACGTGCGGCACAGGAGGCGCTGCACCTTGCCGCTGCTGGTCCGGGGGAAGGTACCGGGGCGGACGAAGACCACCAGCTCCGGAAAGATTTCGTGGGCGCTCGCCACCGCGTGGCGCACCCGGTCCACCCGGCTGATCAGCTCCGCCTTCGCCTCGCCCGGCTCGCGCCGGGTGGAGCGGACGAGGGCGCGGTCCGCCTCGATGACCATCGCCAGGCGTTCCCGGTCTCCGTCTTCCAGCGCAAAGGCCGCGCAGGAGTTGGCCGCAAACCCGAGGGCCTCTCGGGCGCTCTCCTCCAGGTCGTGCGGGTAGTAGTTGCGCCCCCGCAGGATGATCAGCTCCTTGCGGCGACCCGTAACGTACAGCTCCCCCTCCTGCAGGAAGCCGAGATCCCCCGTGCGTAAGAAGCCTTCCCCGGGCTTTCCTGCCAGCTCCAGACCAAAGCTTTCCCGCGTCAACTCCGGCTGCCTCCAGTAGCCCGCGGTGACGCTCGGGCCGGCGACCCAGATCTCGCCAATCCGCCCCGTCGCAGCGGGAACCCGTCGCTCCGGGTCCATCACGCGGAGCTCATGCTCCGGCACCGCCGGCCCGCAGCTCGCCAGCTCTCGCACGTCCGGCTCACCGGCGCCGGCCGGCGCCACCACTCCCCGGGCCAGCGCCGCTCCCGAGACCCGCAGCACGCGAGGGGCGTGCTGCACGCCTCCCCCGGCGGCCATGAGCGTGGTCTCCGCCATGCCGTAGCACGGAAAGAAGGCCTCCTTCCGGAAGCCGCAGGTGGAGAAGCGACTGGTGAACTGCTCCAGCGTCGCGGGCCGCACTGGCTCCGCTCCGTTGAAGGCCACCTTCCAGGCGGAGAGGTCGAGCGCCGCGCGCTCCGTTTCACTCACCTTCCGTGCGCAAAGATCGTACGCGAAGTTCGGCCCGCCGCTGGTGGTGGCCCCATAGCGGGAGATCGCTTCCAGCCAGCGCGCCGGCCGCTGGAGGAAGGCAACCGGCGCCATGAGCACGCAGGGGATGCCCAGAAACACCGGCTGCAGGAGATTTCCCACCAGGCCCATGTCATGGAACAACGGCAGCCAGCCCACGAACACCGTGTGGTCATCATGCTCCATCGCCCGCCGGATCGCGTGCTGGTTCTCCAGCAGGTTTCCGTGGGTGACCATGACCCCCTTCGGGTCCGCGGTGGAGCCGGAGGTGTACTGCAGGAAGGCGAGCGAGTGTAAGTCTGGTAGGTGCTCGCCGCCCTCCGCAGCCGGGTCGGTGGGGAGGCGGTCCGTGGCGAGCGCCAACGGAAACCCTCCTCCGGCCTTCGGAAGGCCCGGCTGAAGCGTCGGCAGGACCCCTTCCGTGGTCAGGAGCAGCGCCGCTTCCGCATCCCGGAGGATCGCTTCCAGGCGCTGCAGCGAGTGGTTCGGGCGCGGCGGATACGAGGGAACGGCCACCACACCCGCGTAGAGGCAGCCAAAGAAGGCGGCGATAAACTCCAGTCCCGGCGGGTAGAGCAGCAGCGCCCGCTCTCCCGGAGCCGTGTGGCGGCGCAGTTCTCGGGCCACCGTGCGTGCGCGCGCATCCAACTCACCGAAGGTGAGGGTGTCCTCTTCCACCTCGCCGTTGCGGAGGAAGGTGAACGCAACTCGCTCCGGCCGGCTGCGGGCGTGCTCCGCGAGGATCTCGGGAAGCGTAATCGAACGAGCGACGTCCGGAACCGGACCACGCTGGGAATCCGCAAGCCAGGGGGGCATGGCACGACCTCAAGTAGCCCGCGCCGCGAAGCGCTAGGACCGGGAGGAGAATAGAACCGCGGAACGGTGGGAGGAGACAGGTATGAGCGGAGGGGATTCGTCAGCCCGCTCTGGCACCAGGGTAGCGCACCGCTGACACGGCCAGGTCACCGGAGCGTCACAGCAACCGAGGCACGACGAAGGCTAGTGGACACTTCCTGTGACACATTGGACCGCTTCGCCGCAAGATCTCGCATCCGGAGTACCTGGGCGGGAGAGGCGCGTAATCAGACCGGCGGACGAGGTGCACGTCCGCCGGTCCGGATGCAACATTTGCCCGCCGACGCTTACGGCCGCCAGCCTCTCACCGCGAAGGGCACCTTGCCGTCGCTGGTGACCGTGAGGGTGTGATCCTCCGTCCAGGTGCGATCCAGTCCAGCGGAAATCGTCGCCGTCTTTTCCACCTCGGCTCTCGCGATCACGTTGCCTTCCCGGTGGAATTGGATGTCCACTTTGGTGGCGTACCAGGTCTCCAGCACAACCAGGTGGCCGTCAATGAAGTCCTTCCAGACCATGGAGTGCGGCACCTTCAGGGTGCGGAGCCTCGCGTCGACAGTCTGCTGCGTCGCCGACTCGAACGAGCGCAACTGGACTTCCCGAGCCGTGAAGGAAGCGCGGACCTTGCCTCCGGAATTGAACGTGATGGCGACCAACCCGGGAATCTTCAGGGTTACGCCAGCCGTACGCTCCTCGGTAAACTGATGATCGGACAACAGTCCGGCACCCTGTTCGGTTTTCCAGAAGGGATCATCAGACGATTCACCCAATACCGACCAGGCGGTCGCTATACGCTGGCCATGGTCGTCCAGGATGACGCCGGGCTTGTACTGAAACGTGCTCGCTCCGAGCAGCCGGAGATCTCCGAAATTCCTCTTCACCCACTCTTCATAGGTCATGGAATGTTATTCCTATCCGTTGACGGAAAGCAAGGCAGGGCGCCTCTTGTAGTCAGCATAGCTTACAGACGTCACCTCTGCGGCACGGGATCGTCACTGTTACATGCCGGCCCGACGTCACAGGGTCCTCACGGGCCCGTGACAATCGGTCTCATCGGGTTAAGAGGATACCGGGAAGAGCTCCACGGCCGGGCCGAAGGGATCCAGATCTAATTCGGGTTGGTTAAGGGCCCGAGTGGGAGTAAGAGTGAGCGTTCGAAGAACGAATAGGCGATGCAGGTACGCCACGGGCACCACGGGCAATGGCTGCCACTATTGCACCTGGTTTCGCTTCCCAGTTCTTGACTGAACCGAATTGGATCTAGAGTTGCAGGCAGTCTAGTACTCCGCGTGGTTTCCGGAGTTAGACGTCGAATTGAGATGTGGGTGGATGACCTGGCGAATTGAGCTCTTTGGCGGACTTCGGCTCGTGTCGAAGGGGGAGACCCTAACCCGGTTCCGGACCCGAAAGACCGCGGCGCTACTGGCGTTCCTCGCCTACCAGCCGCGGCGGATGCACTCGCGAGACCTTCTCGTGGATCTCCTCTGGCCGGAGGACGAGGCGGCGGCGGCACGACATAGCCTGCGGACCGCCCTTTCCGCCCTCCGCCGGGATTTAGAGCGGAACCAGGGCACAAAAACGACTGTGGTGCTGGCGGATCACTTTTCAGCCGGTTTGAATCCCGCGGAAGTCACCACGGACGTGGAGGAATTCGAGGGAGCCATCAGCCAGGCGCAGCAGGCAACCAGGGAAGACGTGCGGCTGCGGTGGCTGCTGCGCGCGGAGGAGCTGTATACCGGCGAGCTGCTGACGGGGTTCTACGAGGAATGGATCGCGCCGGAGCAGCAGCTCCTGGAAGAGCGGTACTTCCACACCAACCGGCAGCTCATAGCACTACTGGAAGTGCGGGGAGAAGTGGAGCAGGCGCTGCAGTTAGCCCGCCGAGCCGTGCGCCTTGACCCACTACGGGAGGAGTCCCACCGGGAGCTGATCCGCTTGCTGGCCCTCGCGGGTGAACCGGATGCGGCACTGCGGCAATACGGCACGCTGGAGCAGATGCTGCGTGCCGAGCTAGGTAGTCAGCCGTCCGCCGCCTCCCAGACGCTGATAGACCGGATCCGCAGTGAGATCGCCCCCCAGGGCGCGATTAGGTGGGAATCTCCGGCCACCGCGCTCGGGATCAAGGAGAGACGCACTCTTTCGCTGGAACCCCCAGGAGGGGCGGTACCAGTAGATTCGAAGTATTTCCTGGCGCGCGCGGTGGACGAGGAGCTCGCGGCGGCGCTCTCCCGGCGAGACAGCGTCGTCCTTCTCAAAGGTGCGCGGCAGTCCGGGAAGAGCTCGCTCCTGGTCCGAGGCCTCGCCTCTGCCCGGGATGCCGGCTGTCGGGTGGCGGTTACTAACCTACAGGTGCTGCAACACTCCCAGTTGGAGAGCCTGGATGAGTTTCTGCGCGCACTGGCGCGGCTACTGGCCGAGCAGCTTCAGCTTACGGCCTGTTCCCGCAGTGCCTGGGATGGCGGCAGCTCCAACCTGAGCTTCTGGTCTTACTTCCGGGAACAGGTGTTGGAGGCCAGCGAGGTGCCTTTGGTCTGGATCCTGGATGACGTAGACCGGCTCTTCACCGTGCCTTTCGGGGAGGAGGTATTCGCGCTCTTCCGCTCCTGGCACAACGAACGGGCCTACGATCCCACGGGGCCCTGGTCTCGATTAACGCTGGCGATCGGTTACGCGACCGAGGCCTACCTGTTCGTTCAAGACCTGAACCAGTCACCATTCAACGTAGGCACCCGAATCGAGCTGGAGGACTTCACCCTGCAAGAGGTGGCGGAGCTGAACCGGCGGTACGGTGCGCCGCTAGAGGGAGAGCGGCAGCTGACTGCCTATTACCGCCTGGTGGGAGGTCATCCGCACCTCGTCCGGTGCGGCCTCCATGAAATGGCCGTCCGCGGCACTGATCTGGCGACCCTGGAAGCCCGCGGCGGGAGCGAGACCGGTCCCTTCGGAAGTCATCTCCGCCGGATGTATACCCTCCTGGTGAAGGACCGCAAGCTCTGCGAAGGGGTGATCGCGCTCCTGGAGGGGAAGCCCTGCCCCACGGTCGAAGGGTTTTTCCGGCTGCGTACCGGCGGGGTGATCCTGGGGGACGGGCCGGAGCACGCCCGGCTTCGGTGTGGCCTCTACGCCCAGTACCTGGCAAGACGATTTGGAGAGTGGTCCAGGAGCTGATGTGACGTCCGAGTCCTCGTCGCACGCCGGTCCGCGCCGGGACCGTCCCGACGAGGCGGTCTCCCCGTCCAGGAAGAGGTGTTCATGTCCGAAGGAGCGAGTTTCTACGTCACGGGCGGTACGCTGCGGGCGGATGCCCCTTGCTACGTAAAGCGTCAGGCGGACGTAGAGCTGCTGGCGGCGCTCCGGCGGCGGGAGTTCGCCTACGTACTCACCTCGCGGCAGATGGGAAAGAGCTCGCTCATGGTCCGCGCCGCCGCGGAGCTGCGGCAAGCGGGGGTGCGCGTGGCCGTCCTGGATATTACGGCGCTGGGCCAGTCTCTTTCCCAGGAGCAGTGGTACCTGGGACTGCTTAGCCGGCTGGGGTCGCAGCTAGGCGCAACTGCGGAGCTGCGCGCCTTCTGGGAGACGCACCGCGAACTGGGGCCGGTACAGCGCTGGTTCGCGGCGCTGGAGGCGGTCCTGTTGCCGGTCCTCCGGGACGAGACGGCGGAGAGCGAGCGGGGAGTGTCCGAACGCGGACCGCTTCCCGGGTTGGTGATCTTCATCGATGAGATCGATGCGGTCCGTTCCCTCCCGTTTAGCACCGACGAGTTTTTCGCAGCCATCCGTGAATGTTACAACCGGCGTGCCGATTACCCGGATTTCGAGCGGATTACCTTTTGCCTGCTAGGCGTGGCCAGCCCTTCCGAACTGATCCAGGACCCTCGTACCACGCCGTTCAACATCGGCCGTCGCGTGCAGCTCCAGGACTTCAGCCATGCAGAGGCGCTTCCACTCGCCCGGGGCCTTTCTGAGTCGAAACCGGTTCAGTCCCAGCTGTTGCAGCGGGTGCTCTATTGGACCGGCGGACACCCTTACCTGACGCAGCAACTGTGCCGGACAATTGTGGAGCGCTCACCCGGCGGATCTCTCACCACGTCCGGCGTGGATCAGGTGTGTGAGCAGTTGTTCCTGACCGCCGGCGCCCGGCAGCGGGACGACAACCTGCTCCACGTGCGCGCGCGGCTACTGCGGACGGAGGGCGACCTCACGGGGCGGCTGGAAGAGCTCTCCCGCGCGATCACCGGGGTGCGCGTGCGAGACGAAGATGAAAGCCCGCATGTGGAGGTGCTGCGCCTTTCCGGAGTGGTGCGGATGGACGGATCGCTCCTCCGCATTCGCAATCGTATCTATGAGCGAGCCTTCGACCGCCGCTGGATCCGGGCGCAGATGCCCGGCGCGGAACTGCGGCGGCAGCAAGCGGCATACCGGCAGGGGGTGGTGCGCGCCACGGCTATCGCCGGGCTGGTGATCACGCTGCTGGGTAGCTTCGCAGCCCGGGCCGTGACTAGTGAGGCCCATACCCAGGGCTTGCTCCAGGAGAAGGGGCGCCTTCTCGAAAGAAATGAGAGCCTTCTTAAAGATAAAGAGCGTACGCTCGAGAAGCTCCAGAGGGCGATCCGGGCGCGCGAAGTCGCCAGGCGCGCGGCGCAGCGACAAGCCGAGCGCGCGCGGGAGGCAGGGGCGGGTGAGCGCCGCCAGCGTGAGGCCGCACAACGGGAGGAACGGATCGCCCTCGCTGCCAAAGGCCGGGCGGTCGAGCAGAAGCTGACTGCCGAGCGGTTCCGATCCCAGGCGGAGACAGAGCGAGAACTCAACCGTCGACAACTCGTCCGCGCTCAGGTGGCGGCGGGCATGCAGCAAACCCTGGACGGTGATCCGTTCGGGGCGCTTCTCTGGTACGTGCAAGCCCTGCAACTGGACCCGAGTGCGTCGGTCGTCCACCGGATGCGGATCGGCACGCTCCTCCAACAAACTCCGCAACTGCGAGGAGTCTGGTCGATGCGTGAGCCGAGGCAGATGCTATTCAGCCCCGATGGAACCCGGCTTCTGGTCTGCGAGCAGCACTCGGCGCAGTTATTCAGCGCGAGTACCCTCCGGCCCCTCGGGGAGCCCCAACGCTTCTCGACCGGCATCGACGCAGTGGAGTTTAGCCCCGACGGACACTCCATTGCCTTTGCACGTGATAGTGCTGTCGCCATTTGGGAGGTTGCGTCCCGGAAACTCATCCACTTGCCGCTGCAGCCGGAGAGTGGATTGCTCTGCGTCCACTTCAGTCCGGACAGCCGGCTGCTGGCTGTAGGTAGCGCTGACGGATCCGTGCGGGTTTTCGAGGTGGTAACGGGCGCACCGCAGGCGGCACCATTGAGGCATGCCGGCAGCGTAACCGCACTCGACTTCAGTCCGGACGGGCAGTTTCTGGCCACGCATTCCGCGAACGAGCTTCGCCTCTGGGACTGGCGCAAGTCGGTTCAGACCGCTCCGCCGGCGCATGTCCCGGGGGTCTGGGAGCTGCACTTTAGCCGGGACGGCTCGCGCCTGGTGGTCAGGGAATGGCATACTCGCATCTGGGACGCCAGGCGCCTTGTGCTTCAAACCGTGGTGCCAGGAAACGACGTCCGCAGCCTGCAGTTCGATTCCGGGGGCAAGTATGTCGCATCTGCGGACGAGCATCTACTGCGCATATTCTCACTGGAAAACGGGGCCGCCTATGGTCTCCCGCTGACTCACGAGGTGCCCCTGGAGGAGACCTTCCTCGGAGCGGACGGCGCGCTCGTCCGCACGGTGACTCGCGACGGCATGCTCCGTTCCTGGGACGCGGCTACGGGCAAGCTGGTGGTTGAACCCGTGCGACTCGGCGCGTCGCTCCGGTCTGCCCGGTTCAGCCCCGACGGCACCCGCCTAGCGACTACCGACGCCGGTGGGCTTGTCCGGCTTTGGGATACGATGCCGCCCAGTCTGTCGGCGCGAATGCTGCTGGAGACCCCAACCGGCAGTGCGGTTCAGCTCGTTCCGGGGCATCGTCCTACCGTCTGGCAAACTGATGGCCGGAAGTTAGGTGTCTGGGAACTCTCTCCGGGCGTAAAGGCCATTGCCACGCTCTCACACGACCGGAAACTAGGATGTGCCGGCATCTCCCCAGGAGCTGGATGTGCGGTAACGGTCGACGAGCAGGGAACCGCCACCTTCTGGCGCCGCGTAGGGCCTGGTTTCACCCCGCTGCAGGTGCAGGTGAAACCCGCAGCGGCCGTAGACGTGTCCCCGAACGGACAGTTCTGCATCCTCTACTTTCACGACCTTTCGGCGAGGATCTATAGCACCGCCAGTGGGCGGCCGATTTCCGGTCTTCTTTCGGGTTTCCACCCCGGCACGGGGACCTTCAGCCCGAACAGTCGCTTCCTCGTTCTACGGGGGAGCGGTGGTATTCGGATAATGTGCCATTCCGGACCGGGCTTCGTGCGAGGACCGGAATTAGCCCATCCAGAAATCGGGTCCGTTGCTATGAGTAGTGGCAGTGACCGGCTAGTCACGGTTGGGGGTCCGGTCGGCATTCGCATCTGGGACTTACCCACCGGTAAGCGATTACACCAGTTCGGGGGGCAGCACGTCGGAGACCGTCTCGCACTCTCTCCGGACGGGAGCCGCCTGGCCACGGGCGGTGTCGATCAGAACGTCCGTATCTGGAGCATGGAGTCCGCGCAAGAGCTCACTCCTCCCCTGCGCCACCGAGCCGCGGTAAATGCGCTGGCCTTCGATCCGTCCGGGCGTACCCTCGTCACTTGCAGCGCAGGAGCGGTGCGGGTCTGGGATACTGCAACCGGTGAGCCGCTTTCCCCTCCCGATGACCGCTTTGAGACGCGCACTGCCGCGTTCCAGCCGGATGGTCGAGCCCTTTATCTCGTCGGTCCGGGAGGCCTGGCAAGAGCCGAGTTACCGCTGGCCAAGCTGTCTATCCCGGAGTTGCGAGAAGTGGCTGGCGTGCTTTCTGGACGACGCGTGGACGCCTCTCATCAACTGCTGGAAGCCACAACGGGGTTACCGGGGAACCGGGCGAGGCTCATCCGGTCGCCGCAGCCCGTGTCCATCGTCCCGGACGGTGTGGCCGAAGAGCCTGCGCATCGAACTGCGGCAGTGGACTGCGAACAAACGGGGCGCTGGGAAGCAGCCATCATCCACCTCAATTGGTTGATTGAGCATGAGCCTGGCCGGTTCGACTATTACCGGAGGCGCGCTCGGGCCTTCGCTGAAAGCGGAAAGTGGAAGGCGGCCGCGGCAGATTTCCGTGCCGTCCTGCAGATAGACTCTGGCAATCAACTTGAGTGGTACCACCTGGCCCTCTGCGAGTTGGAGTTGGGAAATCGGTCGGCCTATGCGCAGGTCTGTAATGAGCTGAACCGCGTTTCTGATGAGAGCTCACCGGTCCCATTCCTGGATCTGGCGGCCTGGACGTTTGCCCTGGCCCCCCAGACGTCCGAGGGCTGTAAGGCGGCGTTCGGGTTCACTAAACGGCTCCTCGCGCTCGATCCGGAGAATGTCAATTACCTGGGCACGCAAGGGGCACTCCTGTACCGGGCAGGCCGGTATTCCGAAGCTCGGGACGTATTGAGTCACGTCATCGAAAAAGGTGGCGGCGCACTCGACTACTGGTTCCTCGCAGCGGCACGGGAGCAGTTGGGGGACCACGCCGGCGCGGTCAAGGATCGTCGCGAAGCGCTCACCCGTATCAAACGAGAATTCGGTGCTCGTGCCCAAAACGAGATTCCCTGGGATGACCGAGCAGAAGTCCATGTGCTGCAGATGGAAGCAGCTTCGCACGGGACTGACCTTTGCAATCCTGGGGATATGCGCTGAAGGCGCCTCATGGACTTCTGCTCGGCCGCTCTCGCAGTTGGTCATGTGGAAGAAGAGACCTAGGTCGCGAAGCTCCCACTGCCGACTTGCGGTTCGCGGATTCTAGAACCGCCTCCACGCGGTCCGGCCACAAACGGGTATAGCGGGACCTGGGCACGGCGGCCGTCGTCAAGCAGCATAAATGATAAACGTGCCGGTGTGTCGGCACCCAACTGCTAACCTCTCTCCGCGGCGCCCGTCCAGATGAGACGTCAGAACTCCGGGGGTAGGGTTTGACTGGTGGCACGCGCTGGCGATTGGTCGTCCGGTCGGAGCAGTGAGCAGTGCAAGCTACCCGGTGTTTGCACCAAGGGTCGGAATGAGTGGACCATCATCACGTCGTTGGTGGTGCGCCGTCGTTAGAGCCGGTTCCCTGGTCTTCACGTGGGTGTTGGAGGTCGTGGACCAACTAGTCGCGCGCGATCGGGTGGCCGGACAGCCCAGTTGGAGACCCCAATCGAATTACGCTCCAGCCGCGCGATCAGAACGAGGTAGCACCCGCTTTGTCGCCTGCAAGAGGCCCAGTTGTCGCATTGATTGGGGCCGCCTGAGGTTTCCTGATGTGTGTTGCAGTCAACCGGGTCATTAGAGAGGAACTTTCGATGCGGGCGAACAATCGCTGCACGGCCGAAGTCAAACTTGCCAGTAGGGTATCCGTCCAACCAGCGGATCGGTACTGGATCAGGTTGTGGCCCGCAGCGTTAATAAAGTAATCGAGGGAGCGATCGGCAATGGAGCCTGCAGTGTGCGTGGCGGTAGTGGGACCGAAACTGGAGGCTTTGGCCTGGGAGGCTCTGGTCCGAGTTTTACCGGGTATCCGCGTAGTTGAGACAAACCAGGAGCCGGCGGTGTGGTTCTTTACCGGTCTGGCCGCTGCCCGGGATGTTACCGGCGCGGTGTTCATCATCCGTTCAGCGGAAACAGTGGAAGTACTGCGCGTCGCCAGCGGGGCAGTTTCCCTCGTTTCTCCGGATGATTCCCGGGAGACGCTGGAGTGCGCCATTCATTGCGCCGCCCGCCGGGTACCGTTCTATTCACCCCTGCTCTATCCGGTGATGTTGACGGCCATGCAACCGGCGCACACGGTAGTTCCCAGCCCGCGCACCGCCGACGAGCAATCCCTCGCGCTTTCCTTGCGGGAACTGCAGGTCGCCCGTCTGGTCAGCTCCGGGCTGACGAACGTAGAGGTCGCAACGACGCTGCATCTCAGCGCGCACACGGTAAAAACCCACTTGACCCGGATCTATGGAAAACTAGGTGTTCAGGGTCGCCAGGACCTCCGCGCCCGCTTGCCGGAGCCGACCTAGACCCTGTCATTGCTTCGGCGGTAATACGGTATTACTACCGGACTACTACCCTTCGCCCGCAAATACGACCTTTTTACTACCCGCTGATTGCAGGAAGGCGCACGGGGCCCCTAGAACTCGGCAGCACGTAATTCAACCTTACGCTTGTCTAACCTGATCTCTAGATGAAACAGGTTACTCTCTTTGTGGAGCAGGCGTGCGTGGGAGATCTGGCCGATGCTGCTCCGGGTCCGTTCGCTGACGATCCTCTGGCTGGCGCTCTTTTGCACCGCCGTGCTCCCCCTGCTCTTTCCCGCCCCGTTCGGAGCGTTGGCACAGAGCGGCCACACCCATGCGTGGCAGGTGGAGCCGAGCTACTCCGCGCCCTCGCCGTACCTCGCCGGCTATACGCAGCCCCGCACCGGACAACTCGTGCCCCTCTACGCCTACTTCGGCAGCGGAGGCCAGGACTACGACCAGTGCACCGGTTACACAGATTACTACCAGGGAATCTCGTGCAGCTTCGGGTCTTACGGAATGGCCCAGGCCTCGAACAGCGTCTCGATCGTGGAGTGGTCGGCCAGCCGGAGCGGCGGCAAGTTCGGTTGGATGAACGGGAGCTCGCAGTTCGTGGAGAAGGGGGCGAATGACCCGTGGAGCCAGGTCACTCATTACCAGACTCCCGCCACTACCGGCGACGTGACTCTCACCGTTTCGGTAGAGGACGATCCGCACGCGACCGACCCCGCGACGCAGCAGGTGATCCAGACCGCCTTCGACGGGCGCAAGAGCGGCTCGACTACGATCACCGTCACCACCGACCCGACCAAGGCGACGTGGGCTCCACACACCGCCATCACGGGAGCGGCCATGAGCCAGCCCACCGCCGGAGCCGCAGTCCAGACGGGTCAGACGGTGACCTGCAGCGCCACCGTGGCCACGGACGCGGACCAGAAAGACCCGCCGGAGCAGATGTATTACGGGATGTCCGGGCAGACGGAATATCCCGACGATACGGTGACCTACTCCTGGACGGCTACCGGCGGGACCTTCCAAAATCCCAACGCCCAGAACACCACCTGGTCTTGCAGCACCCCCGGAAACTATACGCTGACCCTGCGGGTGGATGACCAGAACGACGCCAACAAGCCCTCCGGCGACAACGGCACGCGGGATGACGCCGCCGTGGTGATCTCCCGCACCGTGCAAGTGAGCGCTCCCTCAACCAACTGGAACACTTACTCCGAGATCAGCAGCGGTATCACAATTCCGGCGGCGGACCTGACCGTCGCCCTGGGGGCGGCGGTGCCGCTGGAGGCGTTGAACGCCACCGATTTTGACCAGCGGGTGGCCAACTCCGGCACTACCGTCGACCCGGATAGCTGCACCTATGCCTGGAGCGCCTCACCCGGCGGCGGCTCCTTCACCAGCACGAACCAGCGGACGGCCACCTGGACCGCGCCGAACGCGGCGGGGAGCTACACGCTCACCCTGACGGTGGACGACCAGAACGACGCCAACAAGCCGGCGGGTGAGCTGGGCACCCGCAACGACGCGCCGCAGACGTACACCCGGACCGTCCACGTCTACAACGCCAGTTGGGCGGCGGACACGGCGATCACGGGCGTCACGCTGCTCTCCCCTTCGGCAGGCGTGACGGCTGCCCGCGGCGCGCAGATCGCCTGCTCCGCGGCGGACGGGGCCGCGGACAACGACCGTCGCACCCCGCTGGGGGGCACCGCGACGACCGTGGCGGACACGGTGCACTATACCTGGCTCGCTTCCGGCGGCAGCTTTGTGGGCGGGGTGACCACCGGGCTCAACGTGACTTGGGTCGCGCCCAACCAGGCCGGCACCTACACCGTCACCCTGCGCGTGGACGACGAGAACGACACCAACAAACCCTCCGACGAAGGCGGCACTCGCAACGACCCGCCCGTGGACCGCACCGTCAACGTGGTGGTGAAGGCTCCCCAGTGGACGCCCGGCAGCGGCATCAGCAGCGACGGGATCACCGAGCCGATAGGCAGCATGATCACGGTCGACCCGCACCAGGTAGTGCTCTGCGCGACGAACGTGGCCGCCGACCAGGACCAGCGGACGGACGAGAACGGGAGTAGCACGCTCTACGACGACGTGGTGACCTACGCCTGGAGCGCCACGGGCGGCAGCTTCGCCAGCGCCACCAGCCGGAACGCCTCCTGGACCGCGCCCGCCGACGCCGGCACTTACACCCTTAGCCTGAAACTGGCCGATACCGCGGTGAAGAACCCGGAGGGAGAGGGCTCGCGGGATGATCCGGACCGCACGTTCACTGTGACGGTAAAAGTGCGCCACTTTCACCAGTGGAACGCGGCTCCTGCCATCACTCCCTTCTACTTCTATGCGGGGGACTCCCGACCACTCCCTGGGCAGACCGTACTCCTGAACCGTTACGGCGACGCCTCGGATACCGATACCTGCACCGCCGCAGACTGCCCCTTCCCGGACGGGCACGCTGAAAACGACGTTCAGGCCACCCAGTGGTCGGCCACGTCCGGAAGCTTTGGCTACTACAACGGCACCACCTGGATCGCCAGTACCAACCCCGCCCTGATCACCCACTGGAAAGCGCCCACCACCCCGGGCTGGGTGACGTTGACGCTGCGGACGGATGACCTCCCTACGGCGACGGAGCCGGAGACGAACCAGAGCGTTACGACGGCAAACGACAGCGCCGTCGAGATCACCGAACGCATCAAGGTGGTTAGCCACGAGCACACGTGGACGAACGGTGATCCGATCACGGCGCCCGTTCCCACGGTGAGCCAGCGCTACCCGGTGGCTGGCGAGGTGATTCAACTCACCGGTCAATCGGGCACCGACCACGATACCTGCACGGCGTCCGGCTGCTCCTTCCCCAGCGGCGTCGCGCCCAACAACACCTATCCCGCCACCTGGAGCTGCAGTGCCGGCGAGTTCGTGCAGTTTGATCCGGCAACGCAGACCTACATCCCCTATCCCGGAAGTAATCCGCCCAGTGGCCCGAACGTGTCGTGGCGCGCGCCCGCGAGCATCCCTTATGGTGGCCTGAACGTTACCATCACCCTCGCCGTGGAGGACGTGGCCGCCGCCTATGACTCCGAGTATGAAGCGGACGTCCGCACGGCGGACGACGCTCCGGCACTGGTAGTTGCGGCCATCAAGGTGGTGCGCCACCAGCACCAATGGGAGCACGTGAACAACCTCGCGGTGGGCGATTTCTCCGTGGAGACACAGACTCCGGTGGCCGGGCAGACGATCCAGGTGAATGCCGGCTACGGCTACTCCGGTTACGGCGGCTACTACGGCTCCGGCGGCGGGTATGACGACGACCACTGCACCGCGCCCAGTTGCTCCTTCTATGACGGCCATGCTTACAACAGCACCCACATCACTGGCTGGGAGGCCAAGGCCGGCGGCGCCGACGTGGGGACCTTTGGCTGGTTTGACGGCAGCGGTCAGTTCGTAGCCAAGCAATCCGGCGATCCGTGGACGCAGGTGACCCATTGGAAGGCCCCACCGACCGTGCCGGCCGGAGGGCTGAGCGTCACGCTCACGCTGAAGGCGGACGATACTCCGGAAGCGACGGACCCCGAACTGAATGAGGTGGTACCCACCTACGATGACGCTCCGGCCAGCGCCAGCAAGACCCTCACGGTCACGCGGCACCAGCATGCGTGGGCCGCTTACTACGATCCGGAGATCCCCCAGCCGTATTTCTCCGTCAGCAGCTATAGTCCCACCGCGGGTGGCCTGGTTCAACTCACCACCACGGTCGCCTCACCGGATTATGACTACTGTTATGACTACCAGAATACCTGTCCCTTCCCCGGCGACCAGGCGGAGAATCAGGTAAAGATCGCGAGCTGGGATGATGGTGGAAAGGGGGGTAAGTTCGGCAAGCTGGTGGGCAACCAGTTCGTGGAGCGGGCCGCGAACGAGCCGTGGGAGGCCGTGACCCACTACCGCTGCGCCAATGCCGGCGGCCAGGTGACGCTGACCCTCACCGTGGACGACGTGTGGAGCGGCATCATCGAACCCGTTACCGGCGATCCGGTAGACACGTACGATGACGATCCGGCATCAGCCGAACAGTGGATCCAGGTCCAGCCGCCGCATCAGCATGAATGGAGCAGCACCGGCAATACGGCCGAGCTACCGGTCTACCTCCGGGATCACGGCGTCGACGTCTCCAGGGCGTGCACGGGAGACGTGCTGGAGCTAGTGAAGGGCGACTGGGTCGTGGACCACGACCAGTGCGCCAACACGGACGGCCGCTGCCCCTTCCCCAATGGGATGCCGCCGAAGAACTTACGAAACACAAAGTCGTCCGGTATGAGGACAACGCCGGAGGGGTCTTCGGCAAGCTGAACGCTGAGGGCACGGAGTTCATCCAGACGAGCGTAGTGAGCGAAATCACTCACTACCTGGTTCCGTTCGAGCTCCCTGCTGAAGGCCCGATCGAGGTCTGGGCGGTCATTGATGATGCCGGCATTGCAAAGGATGCGGGTGAAAACGAGCACTCGACCGTCAACGACCCCGAGAAGGAGGGCGCGCACTACTCGCTAACGGCCTCCGACTGCCTGGTCCACATGCCCACGCGCCGGCGGCTTGCGGATCCCGATGCCTGCGGCTGCCCCACCTGCTCCGGTGGCGTGTACAAGCTAGCACCCGCATACTCCAACATCGACCCGGCCTCCGGGGCGGTGAGCTTCGAGGTGCCGGTGACGAGCTGGAGCTACCGGGGCACCCAGCTCGGCCTCACGCTCTCCTACAACTCCGGCTCCCGCGCCGACCCCAGCCTGGACTCACCGGACTGGCCCGGCGTGAACGCGCAGCCGGACCTGAGCCGCCTCTCCCAGCGCAACTCCCGCTGGACGCACAACTGGGCGCAGTTCATGGAGGTGGTGGAAGACCCCGGAGGGGAGCTGCACGCCCTGTGGCACACCGGCGGGGGGGCGGTCGGGTTCCTGGGCAACAGCTTGGGGACCTGGACCTCCGCCGACGATTCCCACACGCTGACCAGCGGCGGGACCTCGTCCAAACAGCTCACGATCCGCCGTACCGTGATGTCCACGGGCGCCGGCCTGCCAGGACCGACGGGGGAGGCCGCCGCGTGTGGTGGAGCGCTGCCGGCCCAACAGCGGCTGCGCATCGTGAAGGTGTTTACGCCCTACTCCTGGTTTGAGGCGCGGGATGCCGCCGGAAGCGTCTACCGCTTCGACCAGGTGTACTGGGAGACCGGCGCCGCGAACGGCGGTGTGGCCATCCCCCACTTCCCGCTGACGCGCATCACCGACCGCTACGGCCGAGTGGTCAATCTGACCTGGAGCGAAGGCAAGCTCCAGAGCGTCATCGACGGCGAGGGGAATGGACTCGCGTTCACCTACGCGGGTGGCCTGCTCGTGAGCGTGCGGGACATGTTCAACCGTACGCATTCGCTGGGCTACACGCAGGTGGCGGACCAGTGGGGCCACAACTGGCCGAAGCTGACGGGCGTCAACGCCGTGGGGCCCGGCACGCCTAACGTGAGCTATCAGTGGGGCTTCGAGTACGGTCCGGAAGGCACTCATGCCGGCTACTACAGCGGCACCTACACGGGTGACCTGGTGGTGCGCAAGCAGGAGCCGTCCGGCAAGGTGGTCAGCTACACCTACGAAGGGGTCAACGTCAACCGTACCAACTACGACGATTGGGACGGACGGGTGCTCCGTGCGGAATACTACGACGCCGCCGAGGGTCGGACCAAAGTGATCTCCCGCACCGGCAGTACGCTCATGTATCCGGGCGGGCGTACGGTCACCTACAGCTATAGCGGCCACGACCTGGCATCCGTGCGGGAGAATGCCACCGGCCGAGAGGTGCGCTACACCTACGACGCGATGCACCGCCTCCTTACAGTGCGAAGCAGCGCGGAGCCGGAAGGCACCCCCGCCCTGGTGACGCTGGAATACACGACCGGCGCCGACAACCGGACGGTGACCCACGTCAAGTCCACGGACCAACTGGGCCGCGTGACCGAGACGGAACTGGGCGCCTTCCAGCTCCCCGTGCGCACCGTCCTCCACCGGACTCCGCCGCTCGCAGACCTGGTGAGCCAGGTCACCTACAACGCGCTCGGCAATCCGGTGGCCGTCACGACCCTGCTCGGGCATCCGCTGGAGCAGACCGCAGGCTTCGGTTACACCTCCGCCGCGGCACCGGATTCTCCCACTGTGGTGACGGACAGCCTGGGCCGCGCCTGGACCTCCACGCTGGACGGTGCCGGACGGGTGACTGCGACTGCCTCTCCGGAGAACCTGGTCGCGCCGCTGGGGCACCCGGACCGCGCCCCCTCGGTGAGCACGATCCAGTACACGCCCGAAGGTCTCCCCGCGCTGATGCGCGACTCGCTGGGCCGGGAGGTGCAGCTTGGCTATCGGGGCCTGGCTGGCGGCAAGCTGGAAGTGACCTCCACTCGCGTGGTAGACGGCGCTTCCATCGTCGCGGTGATGAACGCCGCAGGCGAGGTCGTGAGCACCACCGATGCCAGCGGTGTGCGTACGGACATGTCCTACAACGGAGACGGTGACCTGGTGTGGGTCATCGAGGCGGCCAATCGGCCCGGCTCCCGCACTACCCGCTACGAGTACAACCTGTACGGCGACCTGGCGGCGATCATCCCACCGAAGGGAGAGCTGGGCCGCGTCTCCTTCGACTACCGCCGCTACAGCCAGAGCGGCGTGCTCGAAGGCAACTACGAGGGGCAGACCACTCGCATCATCCATCCGGACGGCACCGAGGAGTACTTCGGCTACGACCCCGCCACCGGAGCGCTGGCGTGGGAAAGCCGCCCCTACCCGGCAGCGGGCACGGTGCAGTGGAGCACCATCACCTACGAATACGACGCGGCGCACCGGCCTGTGCGGGTGAACTACCCCAACAGCCCGGACGGCACCGGCGGCTACACCGTGGAGACCGAGTACGACGACCAGGGACACGTAAAGCGAGTGACGGACGCCACCGGCGCCTCGACCTACGCCTACGACGACCTGGGCCGCGTAACACAGATCAGCCCCAGCGGCGGTCGCCGGGCCGTGACCATGACGTACCTGCCGGACACCGGGCTGAAACGCTGGATCACCCGCACCACCCTCGCGGGCGTGGGTACCTGGGAAGAGCGCGAGGACACCAAGGGGCGATTCAGCGGCACGATCAACCCGTTCGGGCAGTCGTTCAGCCTGGAGTACAACGCCGCGGGCCAGCCGGTGAAACGGCGCCAGGCGAACAACACCCGCACCGAGTACAGTTATCTCCCCACCGGTGAGCTTGGGGCCTTGGCGCACTACCTGGCCGACAACACCCTGTTGGACCAGCTCACCTACACCTACGACCCGGACGGACGGCTCCTGACCGAGACCGACGCCGGCAGCCGGGTACACGCCTACACCTACGACGCGCTGGGCCAGCTCAGCGACGAGCAGCACCCCGACCTGGGTCCCACCGGCACGCAGTACCACTACGACGCGAACGGCAACCGCACCCAGGTGGTGCGCGGCAGCCTGACCGAGTGGTATGGGGTGGATAACGCGGACAAGCTGCTCTGGACCCACACCACCGCCAGCGGGCTGCCGAATCCCGGCGTCCCCACCTCCGGCCAAGCGAGCGGCTACAGCCTCTACGGCTACGACGCCTTCGGGCAGACCGTGGCCCGGGACCGCCGCGGCCGGGACGGGCAGCACCACGCCTTCGACTTCCGCTGGGACGCGGACGGCCGGCTGCGCGAAGTGCGGGAGAACGGCGCCACGGCCCTCTCCGCCCAGTATGCCGCAGACGGCGAGCGAGTCACCAAGACCGACGCGGCCGGCGGCCACGTCAACAGCTTCCGCCTCCACGACAGCGCTGGCGCCGGCACGACCTACACCCCCGGCTTCGCCGAACGGAAGGGCACCCAGGACCGGTTCACGAGCCAGGATCACCTGGGCAGCACGCGTTACCTCACGGACGAGAGCGGCGCCACGCCCACGGCAGCACTGCGGTACGACGCCTACGGCGGGCGCAGCGCCAGCGGGGGCACCGACCCCGCGCATCCGACGGATCACCAGTATGCGGGCGCCTGGGGCTACCAGCGGGAGGAGACCCCCGGGTTAGGGCTTGATTACCTCTACCAGCGCTACTACGACCCGCAGGCCAGCCGGTTCATCACGCGGGACCCGATCCGCTGGGCGGGTGGGACGAACCTCTATGGGTATGTGGGGAACAATCCCGTAAATGGAGTGGACCCCTCAGGGCTCGCGCCAATCGACGGAGCCGGGTACGTTATTTATCTAGCGTGGTTCGGAGGTTCGGGAGCCAAGTCAGCAAATCGTAACGGCGGGATCGCCGACTTTTCAACGCCCGGCTGGGGCCAGTACATGATGGCCAACACTGATCTCACGAATGCAACTCAGGGGCTGCTAAATCGTCTACTTATCCCTATGTCGAGCAAACTAAAGCCGGGACAAAGGGTATCCATTGGATGTACCGGCACCGCAGATGTGGTGAGTATTGGTGGAGGGGGGCCATGGCTCGACGGCTATACGCTTCTCCACGGCCCAGATGCAAATGTTGGAGCATACCAGATCCGTGGATCGGTAACCAAGCTGGGAGACGGTGGCTTGTCGCTTGATCTAACTTATACTTGGAACGACATGATTGACCCGAACTACAAATACGACGACAAGCGAGTCGTAGGGTTCCTGAAATGGGGGTCTGGCGGGAAGGCGGCGGATTACAGAATCAAAATCGAATGGTCAGCCAAAGCGATTTTCTATCCGCCACAAGCTGCATATGGTCGGGGTTCTAGCTATCGTCCCGGTTCGGACCGAGGATGGCCCTACGCAAGATAGGGCTACTCACATCAATCCATTCTGTCTCTGTGAGACAGAATGGATGCTTGGCTGAACTTAACTTGGAAGTCTGCAATGCACTGTATTCCCTTGCAGCATCTTTGAATTCGCACTGATAAACTGCCCGAATCGAGAATTGGCGATGGATGATCAGTCAAATAGAAATACAATCTTCGGGAAGGACTTACATTAATTCAATGCGCATCCGACGACTGTTGGGATTTGGATTTATATTGGCTTTACTCGTTATGCTCATTAATAGCACAATGAGTTGGCTCCAATCTGATCTTTTAGAAAATGCGATGTCAGTTGCCGTACGAAGGCAAGATGCCGCGGCGGTTGAGAAAGCCATTAGCCGAGGTGGTAATGCACGCATGCTGAACTCAGAAGATGACCCAATCATTTTTTGGGCAGTCAGATATGGTGACCTAAGAACCACCCAAGCGCTCATCGCACACGGAGCGGACGCTGATTCTCGCAGCCATTCGGGCGAGACCTTATTGATGCATGCAGCCGGAAGAGTGAATACAGCGATCCTTCAATTACTCTTAGATGCAGGTGCATCAATCGATGCCAGAGATGCTTTCGGATTCACCGCATTGATGTATGCTATCCGAGCAAGGCAAGGCGAGAATGTTAAAATAATCTTGGACCATGGCGCTGGGCTGGATTATACATCCGTCGACGGAGCGACTGCCGCGTCGTTAGCAATGGAGTGTGGCGATAGCACGATCATCGATCTTATTAAGAGGAGATCTGGCGATCAAGTTCGAAAGTCACGAGTTAAATCAGATATGGCTAATTAGCTACTCGGCTACCAGACGGCACCGGCCACGGGCGATAGGCTGGACCTGCGGTGCCTCTAGCGCCGACATTGTATCAACAATAGTATCCGTGTGCTAATCTCGGGCAGCGCACGGCCCTGGGCGGCACCAGCAGCGACACCTACCCCACGGAATACCAGTATGGGGCGCCTACGGCTACCAGACGGAGCCGACGACGGGCAACGGGCTGGACCTGCAGTACCTCTACCAGTGCTACTACGACCCGCAGGCCGGCCGGTTCATCAGCCGGGATCCCGTCCGATGGGCTGGGTGACTAAATCTGTTTGGCTACGTCGAGAACAATCCAGTTAGTGGAGTAGATTATTCTGGGTTAAGTCGCTTTTTTCCTCAAATCCAAAAGCAAATTGAAAGGTTGGTGTATGATGCGGACAAACCCGCAAGTTGTGCAGTATTAAGCACGAACACTGGAGTCAGAGTAGAATTAGAATAGGAGGCTGAATGTGCGCTAACTCGAAGCTGAGTTTCACCAATCATACTCGAAACGAGATTGACTTCGTTGTAGAGCCATTGGGCCTTCGATACCGGTTTATTGACGCCGAGACACTAGTGCTATCGGTTGAAGGTGGGGATGATAGCACGTCGGTCTCTGTATTCTACTTCGCGGGACGGATAGAGGCCTATGTGGATGGGCAATTCACTGACACGGTCGTCTTTCGTGGGGGTGAGATCGTGGAATATGAGACCAACTTACAGGTAGGTATTCGATTTATTCAATGATGAAGACATGCGCTTTGGATTGTATCTGCTGTTTCAAAATGCAGCATCTGTCGGAGGAGTGTTGATGTCGCAGAATCTAGGTTGGCTAGCAGTCCTAACCTTGACGGTTGGCTGCTCGGTGCAAGCAACTGCAATCGTAGGGACTGCGGCGGGGGGCAATGGGAGAGACAGGGGTTTCGATGTTCTGCGCCTCAAGACGCTTGATGCACCAGCATTGACATCGGAGAACAGAGCCCAGCGCGGGTTGTCCTTCTATCGAGAGGAGCTGGAGCATCCGACACCACATCTGCGCCCTCCTTTTACCGACTTCAAGACACACGATTACGTGCTCGCCCGCATTACCCGCAAGCTTGTGGTGAGCGGTGCGGACCTGAAAACGCTTCGGAGGGCACGGGAGAAGGCTGAACCCGGAGAACTACGGGACTGCTTGACGCTCGTGCTGTTGGATAGTGCACCAGAGCAGCGAGGAGAAATGACGAAGTCCAGAAAGTCGGAGCAGCCGGCGGAGGCGGAGTTGGCTCGGACCGACCGCGAGAAGCTACGGGACGAGGTAATCGCCTACGTCCGGGATGTCAAGCACCCGCTGCGGCTGCGGGAACTGGCGGCCGAGGCGCTGGGCGTTTATGCGGTGCGGGAAAAGGACCCCAGCGTGGGGGAGCCGCTGGCAAAGTTAGCGCAACGGGATCCGCATTCTTGCTACAAAGGTGGACCGGACGGAAAGCCGGTCGCCATGCTGTTCCCGGTGAAGCGGGCGGCTATTGAGGCGATCAAAAAAATGCAGAAGGCCAAACTACCTCTTCCCAGCTACGTTACGCGGGTGATCAACGTGCCAGTAGAGCAGCCACTCCGGGCAGGACTGGCGACCGGTCGTTAGCACAGCTCCATTCAAGCTATCTGCTATCCGAGACCCTGATAGCTTCTTCGAAAGCGACAGCGTCGATATGTCGATAGGGGAACGTATAATCGGCAAAGTCACCAGTGCAGCTGTGGGTTTCGATCAGTTCAACCAGGTAATCCATTAACCCTTATGCTCCCCGACACCGAGATGGAGCGGCTCCGAGCCGAGGCGGCCCGGCAGAATCTGGCGCCGGAGGCGCCGGCGCTGGGCCTGCTCCGGCGCTCGATGCCGGCGGATGCCGACGGGGCTACTCTGGATACCGCCGCAAGCTCGGAGCGAGCGGCCCGGCTCGAGCGGATTCGCGGAGAGCTGTCCGGAGAGTACGGGGATCTCTTCGAGCGGCTCGCGGGATGAATTGGGAGTACCTGACCCTCGCCGACCTCCGGTTGTGCCACGCCGACCGCATCCGCGAGCATGGCGGCGCCCCGGAGTGCGAGACCAGGGCCTCATTTAATCGGCCCTGACCCAACCGCAAAGGACCTTCGGCGGCGAGGACCTCTGTCCCACCCTGGCCGAAAAGGCGGCGGTGCTCTGTTACTCCCTGGCCGAGAACCAGGGCTTCGTGGACGGCAACAAACGAGTGGCCTTCGCGGCCATGGAGACGTTTCTCCGCCTCCATGGTTGGACCGTCGGCAGTGACCCGGAAGTAAACAGGTGCTCTGCAGCTCTAGGGGGAAGCTCGCTGAAATACCCACCCAGGGCGGGTAGGTCTGGCTGGCCATGGGCCAGAAGGTCGGGAGCCCCGGGTTCCGAATGCGGTACGACGGCCTGCGAAACGTTGTCCAAGCCGCTGCCGTGATCAGTGCATATGCCGTGATCAGTGCATAGGACCGACAGCAGCGAGAGCGGCACGAAAGTAGCGACGCTGTGAGCGAAAATGCCCCTGCTGGCATCAGGGACGGGCCGCCAGTCCCACCAGGGAGAGCAGCGTGGCCAGGAGGTTGGGGCGGTGGAACTTATCCTCGCCTCAAAGCCCTCGTGGAGGGATGCTACACTGCCTCGACGAATAGCTCCCCGCTGCTTCACCTTACCAGTCAGACCAAATTATGACTCACCCGCGCCGTCTCCTCTCCCCCCTGGCAGGCGCTCGGGTGGGCGCGCTGACCCTCGCGCTGGTCGCCACCGCTGTCGCGAGAGCGGACGCGCCCCCGATGCGAGAGACGCGGCAGGTCGAAGGCTGGACCCTGGCCATCGATCCGCGCCTGCTCACTCCGGAGACGAAGGCCGCGACGGAACGGGCCGTGGATCTGCTCCGGGCACAGTTAATGGAGACCGTGCGGGTGGTGCCGGAGGCGGCGGTCCAGAAGCTGCGCGGGGTGAAGCTCTACTTCTCGCCGCAGTATCCCGGCATCGGCCCGGCTGCGGAGTATCACCCCGGCGCGCAGTGGCTGAAAGATCATGGGCGCGATCCGGGGATGGCGAAAGGTGTCGAGTTTACCAACATCTCGATCTTCCCCGCCGAGATCCGCCGGATGCCGAACTTCGCCCTCCACGAGTTGGCCCACGCCTACCAGGACCAGGTGCTGCGCAGCAACCGGGACCTGGCCGCGGCTTATGAGCGCGCGAAGGCCGGCGGGACCTACGACGCCGTCGAGCGGCAGGATGCCCAGGGGCGAAAGTCCCGGGGGCGTCATTACGGCCTGAGTAATGTCCAGGAGTACTTCGCGGAGAGCAGCGAGGCGTTTTTCGTCCGCAACGACTTCTACCCGTACACGCGGGACGAGCTGATCAAGCACGACCCGGAAACGGCACAACTCCTCGCCAGGCTCTGGGGCGCGCCGCTGGAACTGCCGGTCCCGAAAGTCACCGCGCCTCCCGACTCTCTCCACGCTCCGTCCTTCTACCGAAAGTACCTGGAAGCCAATGGGTACCCCATCCTGTCTTCCGAGAAGGTCAACGACTACGCCCTCAAAGAGGCGGCGTACCTGGTGAACCTGATGCTCGCCCGGCGCCCCGACGTCCGCGAGGCGATGATCCAGAGCGGCTCCCGCCTCTGTATCCTGGGCTACCAGGAGTTTACCACGGACCTGCCCGGCTGGGAGCGGCTGCTGCCCAAGGACTTCTGGGACACCCGGGCTCGCGGCATGGGCGGCTCCGAGACGGACCCCCTCTGCTCCTGCGCGGAAGAGAACCTGCTAGGCTATCCCGGCGATCCTTACGCCGCCGAGAACATCCTGATCCACGAGTTCGCGCACAATATTCACCTGCGCGGGATGACGAAGGTTGACCCCAGCTTCGACGGGCGGGTGAAGGCGGCCTATGATGCCGCGCTGGCCGCGGGGCTCTGGAAAGGCAAGTACGCGTCCGTCAATCACCACGAGTACTTCGCCGAGGGTGTGCAGTCCTGGTTCGACAATAACCGCGAGAACGACCACGATCATAACCACGTCAACACCCGCGCGGAGTTGCTGGAGTATGACACGGGCCTGGCGGCCCTCTGCCGGGAAGTCTTCGGCGACACGGAGCTGAAATACACGAAGCCAGCAACCCGGCTCCGCGACCATCTGGCAGGCTACGACCCCACCCAGGCCCCGACGTTCACGTGGCCCGCCCGGCTGGACCAGGCCCGCATGGACATCCGCAAGAAAGCCCTCGAACGCAGCCAGGGAGCCGCGGAGCCGAAGAAGTAGCCCGGGCAATTCTGGGGGCTTGCGCTACTTGATCCTGGATTTTACAGAAGCAGCGTCTCGTGACTGGTACCGCGGACCGCCCGCGGACTCGCTTCAGGAGAAGATCGGAAGGAGCGATGGTTCGTCTACGCGTGCGGTCTTGGGCCGCAGTTCTCGCCTGCGTGCTCGCTGCTTTGCTGCGCCCCACAGTCGCGGCGCCGCCGAAGGGAGAAACGCCCGCGCCCGCCCCGGCTGTCCGGCCAGTGAAGGTGTTCGTCCTGGCGGGGCAGTCGAACATGGAAGGGCATGGGATCATTCCGGCGGACCCGCAGCGGAACGGCGGCAGAGGCAGTTTGGAGTACCTGGTGAAGGACCCGGCCACCGCGGACCGGTTCAAGCACCTGGTAGATAGTGACGGTAAGTGGCGCACCCGGGACGACGTGTGGATTCACTACCTGAACCGCAAGGGGAAGCTCACGGCGGGCTACGGGGCGAGGGAAGACCGGATCGGACCGGAGCTCGGGTTCGGGCAGGTGATCGGCGACGCGCTGGAGGAGCCCATGCTATTGATCAAGCTGGCCTGGGGCGGCAAGAGCCTGGCGCAGGACTTCCGCCCACCGAGCTCGGGCGGCGAAGTCGGCCCGTATTACCGGGAGATCGTCGAGCGGACCCGTGCCGTGCTGAAGAACCTGAAGCAGGAGTTTCCAGAGTTGGGCGACCGCAGGTATGAGCTGGCGGGATTCGGCTGGCACCAGGGGTGGAACGATCGCATTAACCCGGATTTCAACAACGAGTACGAGAAGAACATGGCCAGCTTCATCCGCGACATCCGCAAGGATCTCGGGGTGAAGAACCTGCCCTTCGTCATCGCGGAGACAGGGATGAGCGGGCCGGAAGAGAAGCACCCGCGGGCGCTGTCGCTGATGCGCGCGCAGGCGGCGGTGGCGGAGTACGAAGAGTTCCAGGGGAACGTGGCCTTTGTGGCGACCCGGTCGTTCTGGCGAGACAAGGAGGGATCGCCTAGCGGCCAGGAGTACCACTGGAACACTAACGCCGAAACCTACTACTTGATCGGAGCGGCCATGGGCCGGGCCATGCGGGAGCTGTGCGAGAGCCGGCGGCCCGGTACGTGAACCCGGCACGCGGCGCCAGGGCTGCCGGGACAGCCGGCGGATGAATTCGCTGGTAACCCCGCGTTACGTATCTCTACACGCTCCGCGACCACGGGGGAGATTAGTTTGCCCGAAGCAGCGGCGGATAGTCCTGCAGCAATCCGCGCCCGCCGACCAGGGCTTCCACCTCGTCCAACTCCAGCGGCGCCGCGGAGGTGAATACCTCTACACCGGTGTCGGTGATGGCCACCGTGTCCTCCACCCGCACGTAGAGCTGTTCTTCCGGCACCCAGAGCTGGGGGTCTAGCGCGAAGACCAGTCCCGGCTCCATTGGCCGCCCGAAGTAGCGGCCCACGTCATGCACGGCCATGCCCACCGGGTGCGACAGGTGCCCCGGGAACGTGAGCGTGCGGAGCGCCGCTTCCCGGTAAGCCGGCTTCGACCAAGCGGTCGCCTCTACCACAGGGGCCATCGCCGCGGCTGCCTCCGCGAGCACGGTTTCCGGGGTTACTCCGGGCCGGAGGCGGCGAAGCAGCTCCTGGTGATAGGCGACCATGAACCCGTACAGCTCGCGCTGCACCGCGGAATAGCGCCCGTTGACCGGCCACATGCGGCCGATGTCGCTGGTGTAGTATCCCACGCTGGGGGCGTAGTCCATCAACACCAAGTCTCCGCTGCAAAGGACCGAATCCAGGCGGTTGTAGTGCGCGTTCCAGATGTTGGCGCCCGCCGCGATGATGGGACAATAACCGCAGCCACGAGCCCCATTGACGCCGAACACGTAATCAGCCACGGCTGCGAGTTGATACTCATACAAGCCAGGGCGGGTGGCCCGCATCGCCTCTCGCACCGCTACCCCGGTCAGCTCGCCGGCGCGTCGCATCCGGGCGAGCTCCGCCGGGCTCTTGTGCAGGCGCAGCGGATCCAGCACCTCGTTCAGGTCCCGCAGCTCCGCGTCCGGCGCCAACAGGCGCACCTGATCCAGAAACCGGGTCTCATCATCCGGGCCGGCCGCCCACGGGTCCGCACTGGCGGCACGGCGCTGGTGCAGCATGACGTCGCGGCACGCCTGGCGCCCTTCCGCGGGAGAATGGCACACGTAGACCCGGGAGAGCTGCGCGAGATCGGCGGCCAGCGCTCCCAACGGACGCACCGCTTCAATCCCGGTGAGTGCCCGGACTTCGTCCGGAATACCAGCGTTCAAGATCCGCCCCTCGCTGCTCTCGTGCCGCGGGTTGCGGTCGGGCAGGTACAGGGTAGAGCCTCCGGAACCGCGCAGCAGCAGGTAGGCATGCGGAACCTCTACCCCGGTGAGGTAATAGAACTCATTGGTCTGCCGGAATACCTCGAAGGTACCGGAATCCCGGCCGCCCCGGAGCACGGCCGCCGCTTCAGCGCCAATGGCCGCCGCCACCCGCCCGCGGCGAGCCGAGAGTTCTTCCGGAAGAAAGTCCTGCTGGTAGTACGGGGAGGAAAAGGCAGGCGTAATTGGGGACATCAGAACCTCCTCGCGAGCAGTTAAAACCAGAATCCAGGACTGCGGCAAGCCAACCCTATCTGCGCCGGGGACAGCCGCGGCTGGTTGTATACCCCCTCGGCAAAAGGGCTGATGGTCGTCGCGGGTCGCCGCGGGGTCAGCGCCTGCTCCAGGGCTGCCAGGAGACCGACTGTTTCCAGGCTGTTCGGGAAGCGCCAGGCCACCTCCTTTCGCGGAAACAGGTCCGGTACCACCGCCAGCGAGTGAGTACACCCCGTGAAGGGTGCGACTCCCGGATGCGGTAGGTCCACTGATCGCACGGGCCGGGCATCGCTCCGAAGGCCCAGATTGGGGTGGCTCGGCATGGCAGCCCGCAGGTGGAACAAGGGCTTGGCGGTCTCGATACCCTAGCACACGCCATTCTGCTTGAGCTATATGGCAATCAGAGGCCTACCCACGCCACCTGCTCGCTGCTAACAAAATTCGGCGAGAACATTCCGCTGGGCGCGCGGTAGCCATGGGTGCTGGGGGGAGGTAACGTGGAGTTGGACGCGGAAGGGTCCCGGGCGATGCTCGCAACCGGAGTCACGATCGCGCGGGCGGTAGCAGCGGAACCGACGCCCTTTTCGGCAAGTTTTTCGGAAGTCCTGGGTGCGTCTGACCACCCGTCACCACACGTGCGGAGGAGTCCGGAGAAGCGCCCACCTGCCTTACCGGGACGCGGACCCCTATAGGAGCTAATTGGCATGAGAGCAATCCGGGCACTTGCGGGCCTAGTGGCCGGAGTTGCGGCAGCGGCTCTTCCCGCTTCCCGCGTCCGGTCTGGAGAGCGCGAGCCCACAGTCACGGTGCTGGAACGCACTTCAGACCCGCTGCTGCGCGCAGACCAGCCGTGGGAGGACTTCTCACTCAGTTATTGCCAGGTTCTGCGCATCGGCGGCGCGTGGCAGCTCTGGTACAATGCGCGCGACCATCACTACCGCGGAGCCGCCGACGGGTTCGTCTGCTACGCCCGCTCGAAGGATGGAGTCCGCTGGGAGAAACCCGCCCTCGGTCTCGTCGCCTATGCGGGGGAGCGGCGCAATAACATTCTGGCCGTCGGCTGCAACCTCGGCTCCGTGTTCGTGGATGAGGCGGCCCCGGCCGCAGAGCGGTTCAAGGCCGTCGTCACCCGGCCGTCCGGCGATCACTCCGGGGTCTTCGGCGGGACCTCGGCGGACGGGATCCACTGGGTGTGGGGCGACGAGCCGCTGCTAAAGTGCAACTCCGACACCGCCAACGTCTGCTTCCGGGATGGGGGCCGCTACCGCCTCTATTCCCGCCTCTGGACTGAACCTCCATACGGCGGCCGCCGCATGATCGGTTACTCCGAGTCGGCGCGGTTCGGTGCGTTCCCGGACCCGGCCGTCATTCTCCAGGCTGACCTCCAGGACGCCCGTGACGTGCATTTCTACAGCTCGGCGGCCACCAAGCTCGGACCGCAGCGCTACCTGATGCTCCCTTCCGTTTTCACCACGGGTGACGGCCTGGTGCGCCTGCATGCGGCGTTTAGCCGGGACGGGCGGCAGTTCCAGCGGGTGAGTCGCGGTCCGGTCGTAGCGCCGGGGCCGGGGTTCGACCGTGCGGGCCTCTATGCGAGCCCGGGAGCCGTCCCCGGGGGACGGCCAAATACCTGGTGGTACTACTATCTCGGCCTGGCTACCCCGCATGATCAGAGCCAGCCGGGAAAAGTCGTTAGCGATGGCGGGATCGGTCGGTTCCTCGTCCGGGTAGCCGACTAAGCCACTTGAAGAATACCGGAGGGCGCAGCGTTTTGGCCGCGGAGGCGGCGAGCCCCTGCCGCCGCTATGCCCGGCCAAAACGCCGCGCCCCCTCACCTGCTCCACAGGTGGACGTGGGCAATCCGGTAGAGGCCCGAAACGTTGGGGTGGGATTTTCAGAGTCACGGCCTCCTCGCTGGTTGCTGGCAGCAACTGAATGCGGTGGGCTTCACTTTCCCAGGAAAGCTTACGACCCGAAGGGCACGTGCAGTAGCCCCGCCGCCCGGCGCTTCGTGGCCTCCCCGCGCCGGTCATATCGAGCCGTCGTGGTGACGTTCGCGTGCCCCGCCAGCTTCTGCACCGTGGCGATGTCCGCCCCGGCATCTAGCAGATCGCTGATAAAGGTGCGCCGCAGATCGTGCGGACTGAAGCCTTTCACCACCGCTTCTCGCGCGCGCTTTCGAAGGATGTAGAGCAGCGCCTGGTCGGTCATCCGCCGGGGCTGGATCTTCTTCCCCTTGTTGACCGGGAGGAGCAGGGGCCCGGCCGTCTCGCCCCGGTAGCGGAGCCAGCCCTCCAGCGCCTCCGGCCCGCCGCCCCCGAGGTATGCAACCCGGGCCTTCCGCCCTTTCCCTGCCCGCACCGTCAGCGCGCCGCTCTCCGGATCGAAGTCGGCCAGGTCCAGCGCCACCGCCTCGGAACGCCGCAGCCCAGCCCCGTAGAGCACGGCCACCACCGCCGCGTCGCGCGCGCCCGCCGGGCCCGGATCCGCCGCACACGCCGTGAACAACACCCGCAGCTCGCCGTTCGCCAGCGCCCGACCCCGGAGCAGGCTCTCGCCGCGGATGGCGGGCAGGTCGCGCGCCCGGTGGTAGGTCTCCGCGTCCAGGTAGCCGAGTCGCCATGCTTCCTGGAGCACGCCGCGCAGGGCGGACAGCATCTTGTTGGCGGTGGCCGGCGCGTGCCGCTCCGCGAGCGCCGCCCGCACGGCCGCGGTGTGCTGATACCGCACCGCGGACCAATCGAGCGTCGCCGCGTCCCGCTCCCCGGCGGTCAACAGGTCCGCGATCGCGTCGAGGGCCTGCCGCATCGTGCGCCGGGAGCCCGGCGCCAGCCGGGCCAGGTATACGAGCACCGGGTGCCGGTCCGCCGAGACGAAGGGATCGACCGGGGCGAGGGCTACCGCCGCGGAGGGGGCGGGCGGGAGCAGCTCGGCGGGAGGGGAGAGGGGAGCGTCCATTACATTAGTACTTAGAGGGAGAGGGGGTCTGCCCCGGGAGAAGCCTCAGGGGCCTACGGCGCCGGCTCGCGGAGTTCGATTCCGGTGGCGGGAAAGCGGCGGTCGAAGCTCCAGACCCGGGAGGGCGCGGCTCCGCGGGCGAGCGCCCAGAGCAGGGCATCGGGCACACTGACGCGCCCGCTGTCCCGGCACGCCAGCAGCG
>Ga0255338_1001140_pt1 | contig 55820 bp, 61 predicted proteins | sample MeOH1_35cm_T4_19_FD_203715 | JGI IMG/M metagenome (GOLD analysis project Ga0255338, IMG submission 203715) | Sandy soil microbial communities from University of British Columbia, Vancouver, Canada - MeOH1_35cm_T4_195 | ecosystem: Engineered > Artificial ecosystem > Sand microcosm > Unclassified ... | reverse complement strand
GATTTCCGTCTCCATTTTCGGTCGGTTTACGCCCGTCGAACTCGAATACTGGCAGGTCCAGCGCGCCTCTGAAAGCTGATCCAGCCGCCCCCACCAACCAGTCCGCCCTTACCAAACACTACCATGGCCAAAAAGATTCAAGGCTACGTCCGTCTCCAGCTTCCCGCCGGTGCGGCCAACCCAGCTCCTCCCGTCGGTCCCGCCCTCGGCGCCCAAGGCGTCAACATCATGGGCTTCTGCAAGGAGTTTAACGCGAAGACCAAGGACCAGAATGGCATGATCATTCCGGTCGTCATCACGGTCTATTCCGACAAGTCCTTCACCTTCATCCTCAAGTCGCCCCCGGCGTCCGTGCTCCTGAAGAAGGCCGCCGGCATCGCCACCGGTTCCGCCAAGCCCAACATGGACAAGGTCGGCAAGGTGACCAAGAAACAGATCCTCGAGATCATCAAGATCAAGAAGAACGACCTGAATGCCAACAGCGAGGAGGCCGCGATCCGCATGATCGCCGGCACCGCCCGCAACATGGGCATCGAGGTCGTCGACTGATTTTTCCCACAACCGCAGCTCACCGCGGGAGTCCCCACCGGGACGTTCGCACCGCAAGGAGTCCAAAATGCCCGTCAAACATAGCAAAAGATACCGCAGCGCCGTCTCGGCGGCTGATCTCACCAAGGAATACCCGCTGAAGGAAGCGGTCGAGCTCCTTGGCAAATTCCCCAAGGCCAAGTTCGACGAGACCGTCGAACTGTCTTTCCGCCTCGGCGTTGATCCCGCCCAGGGCGACCAGATGGTCCGCGGCACCACGCCGCTGCCCAACGGTTCCGGCAAGAAGGTCCGCGTCATCGTCTTCACCGACGATGCCGACAAGGCCCTCGCCGCCGGCGCCGACCATGCCGGCCTCGCCGAGCTGATGACCAAGATCAATGCCGGCTGGCTCGACTTCGACGTCGCCATCGCCACCACCGAGGCCATGAAGCAGGTCCGCACCCTGGCCCGCGTCCTCGGGCCCAAGGGCCTCATGCCCAACCCGAAGTCCGGCACCGTCACCGACGACATCGCCGCCGGCATCAAGGCCGTCAAGGCCGGCCGCGTCGAGTTCAAGGTCGACAAGACCGCCAACATCGGCGTCGGCGTCGGCAAGCGCTCCTTCACGCCCGACCAGATCACCGAGAACGTCGCCGCGGTCCTCGAGGCCGTGGGCAAGGCCAAGCCGGCCGCGTTCAAGGGCCACTACATCAAGAGCGTCACGCTCTCCTCGTCCATGAGCCCCGGCGTCAAGCTGGCCTCCACCGAGTTCAACAAATTCTAAGGAGCCACGCACCATGAGAGCCGAAAAACAATATTTGATCGATGAGGTCAGCGGGCACCTGAAGAAGTCCGACTACGTCATCCTCACCAACTTCACGAAACTCACCGTCGCCGATGCGGCCGAGCTGCGCAAGCGCCTCGCCCCGGAGAAGGCCGAGTTCCATGTCGTCAAGAACAGCTCGTTCCGCGTCGCCGCCAAGGCCTTGGGCCTGCCCGACCTGGACAAGTCCCTGACCGGCCAGACGGCCGTCGTCGTGGGCGGCAAGAATCCCGCCGGCGTCGCCAAGACGCTCAAGAAGTTCATCGAGGAAAAGCAGAAACTCGAGGTCAAGGTGGGCGTGCTCGACAAGAAGCTGATGACGGCCGCCGATCTCTCGAAGCTCGCCGACCTGCCCTCGTTCGACGCCCTGCGCTCGATGCTCCTCGGCATGCTCACCATGCAGGGTGCGGCCTTCGTCCGCGTCCTCGATGCCAAGGTCAAGAAGGAGCAGCCCGCTGCTCCGGCCGCCTAACCCACGATCATCAACCCAATTTTCCCGGCTCCGGCCGGGAAGCCCAATATCCAAGGAAGAGGCTAGGGGATACGTCCCTTAAACGCGTTTCATTCCGAGACCGCTAGCCGCTTCAGGAGAAATCAACATGAGCAACATCACCAAAGACCAAGTCATTGAATGGCTGTCCGCCCAGCCGATCCTCGATCTCGCCGCGCTCGTCAAAGAGCTCGAGACCAAGTGGGGCGTTTCCGCCGCCGCTGCCGCCGGCCCCGCCGCCGCTGCTGCCGCTCCGGCCGCCGCCGCCGAGGAAAAGACCGAGTTCACCGTCATGCTCCTCGAGGCTGGCGCGAACAAGATCGGCGCCATCAAGGAAGTCCGCGCCATCACCGGCCTGGGCCTCAAGGAAGCCAAGGACCTCGTCGAGGGTGCCCCCAAGGCCGTCAAGGAAGGCGTCAACAAGGCCGAGGCCGAGGAAATCAAGAAGAAGCTCGAGGCCGCCGGCGCCAAAGTGGAACTCAAGTAACCGCTTGGCGTTTAAGCCCTCAAGTCAGCTCAATTCACCGAGACAGGCCGTGTCCAACCGCGGCCTGTCTTTCGGCTTTCTTTCATTCGTTCTTTCCGCGCACCGAGACCCCGCGTCCGTGCGCCCCACTGCCGGCCGTTCGCTCCTGAACGGCTGAGTTTTTGTCACTTTCTTTTCGTCTCACATCTAAACGGGAAAATCCATGGCCGACCGCAATAATTCCGAACGCATCAACTTCGGCAAACTCCGTGAAGTGATCCAGCCGCCCAACCTCATTGAGCTGCAGATCAGCTCCTATCTCGAGTTCCTGCAGAAGGACACCGCCGAGAAGGCGCGCAAGCCCTACGGCCTCGAGGCCGTCTTCCGCGAGGTCTTCCCGATCAATTCCTACGACGAGCGCCTGACGCTCGAATACGTCTCCTACACGATCGGCGAGCCCAAGAGCTCCGAGATCGAGTGCCTCCGCGAGGGCACCACCTACGCCGTCCCGCTCTACGTGAAGCTCCGCCTCCGCGAGGAAGACTTCATCAAGGACGAGGAGATCTTCATGGGCGACATCCCGATGGTGACCGAGCGCGGCTCGTTCATCATCAACGGCGCCGAGCGCGTCGTCGTTTCCCAGCTCCACCGCTCGCCCGGCATCTGCTTCGAGGTCGCCACGCACCCGAACGGCAAGCTGCTGCACTCCTTCCGCATCATCCCCGACCGCGGCACCTGGCTCGAGGTCCAGTTCGACAACAACGACCTGCTCTACGTCTACCTCGACCGCCGCCGCCGTCGCCGGAAATTCCTCATCACGACGCTGCTCCGCTCCATCGGCTTCAGCAACGATCTGGATATCCTCAACCTGTTCTACACGATCCAGGAACTGAAGGTCGCCAAGGCCCTCGACCTCGAGAACGTCTCCACGCTCGTCCTCGTCGAGGACGTCATCGACGCCCAGAAGGGTGTCGTGCTCGCCCGCGCCTTCGAGCCGCTCACCAAGGCCATCGTCCGCACCTTCGAGAAGCACGACATCAAGTCGATGCGCGTCATCGACACGACGGCCGACGAGGGCGCCATCATCCGCGCGCTCAAGAAGGATCCGACCCGCAACGAGGAGGAGGCCCTCAAGGAAATCTACAAGAAGCTGCGCCCGGGCGAGCCGCCGACCACGGCGAACGCCAAGGCCCTGCTCAAGCGCCTGTTCTTCGATCCCAAGCGCTACGACCTCGGTCGCGTCGGCCGCTACAAGATCAACCAGAAGCTCGACCTCAAGATCGACCTGGAGAACCGCATCCTCGCCAGCGACGACGTGGTCGCCGCCACCAAGTATCTCGTCCGCCTCAAGAAGAGCGACGGCATCGTCGACGACATCGATCACCTCGGTTCCCGTCGCGTCCGCACTGTCGGCGAGCTTCTCGCCAACCAGTGCCGCGTCGGCCTCAGCCGCACGGAGCGCCTCGTCCGCGAGCGCATGACCCTCTATGACCAGAGCGTCGACTCGATCACGCCGCAGAAGCTGATCAACCCGAAGGCCCTGACGACCGTGATCCGCGATTTCTTCGCGCGTTCGCAGCTGTCGCAGTTCATGGACCAGATCAACCCGCTCGCCGAGCTCACGCACAAGCGCCGCTTGTCCGCGCTCGGGCCGGGCGGTCTGAACCGCGAACGCGCCGGCTTCGAAGTCCGCGACGTCCATCCGTCGCACTACGGCCGCATCTGCCCGATCGAGACCCCGGAAGGTCCGAACATCGGCCTCATCAACTCGCTCTCCACCTACGCCCGCGTCAACGAATTCGGCTTCATCGAGTCGCCGTATCGTCTCGTCGAGAAGGGTCGCGTGACCGACAAGGTCGTCTACCTCACCGCCGACCAGGAAGAGGGCAAGACCATCGCCCAGGCCAACGCCGAGGTCGATGACAAGGGTCACTACATCGGCAAGGTCACCGCCCGTAACTCCGGCAACTTCCTCGAAGTTACCGCCGAGGAGGTCGACCTGATGGACGTCTCGCCCAAGCAGGTCGTGTCCGTCGCCGCCGGCCTCATTCCCTTCCTCGAGCACGACGACGCGAATCGCGCGCTCATGGGTTCCAACATGCAACGTCAGGGCGTGCCGCTTCTGCAGACCGAGGCGCCGTTTGTCGGCACCGGTCTCGAGGCCCGCCTCGCGTCCGACTCCAAGACCGTCGTCATCGCCGAGGATGCCGGGGTCGTCGCCTCCGTCGACGCCAAGCAGATCATCGTCACCAAGGACGGCGAATTGCCCCGTCATCCCAAGCACAACCCGAAGGAGCACGTCTACGTCTACGAGCTGCGCAAGTTCATGCGCTCGAATGCCGGCACCTGCTTCAATCAGCGCCCCATCGTCAAGAAGGGGCAGAAGGTCAAAAAGGGCGAGTGCATCGCCGACGGTCCTTCGACCGATCATGGCGAACTCGCCATCGGCCGCAACGTGCTCGTCGGCTTCATGCCGTGGAACGGCTACAACTTCGAGGACGCGATCCTCATCTCCGAGAAGGTGCTGAAGGAGGACATTTTCACCTCCATCCACATCCAGGAGTTCGAGGTCACCGCGCGCGACACGAAGCTCGGGCCGGAAGAAATCACGCGCGACATCCCGAACATCGGCGAGGAAGCGCTCAAGAACCTCGACCACAACGGCGTCATTCGCGTCGGTGCCGAGGTGAAGCCCGGCGACATCCTCGTCGGCAAGATCACCCCGAAGTCCGAAACCGAACTCGCGCCCGAGGAAAAGCTCCTCCGCGCCATCTTCGGCGAAAAGGCCGCGGACGTGAAGGACACCTCCCTCATCGTCCCCTCCGGCGTGAACGGCATCATCATGGACGTGAAGGTCTCGACCAGCCGCCTCGACGCGGAGCGCGACCGCCTGTCCCCGTCCGACCGCCGCCGCCAGGTGAAGCAGATCCAGGAAGACTACAAGACCCAGATGGACAAGCTGCGCGAGCAGCTGACCGAGGCCTTGTCCAACATCCTCCTCGGCGAAAAGATCCCGCTCGACGTCATCAACGGCCAGACCGGCGAAATCATCATCCCGGCCAACCGCAAGATCACCAAGACGCTCCTGCGCAAGCTGGCCGCCGTCGCGAAGCACATCGAGATCGATCCCTCGCCCGTCCGCATCAAGATCATGGAGATTATCGCCTCCTTCCAGTCGAAGTTCGACGAGTTGGAAGGCGACCGCGAGCGCAAGATCGCCACGATCGAGACCGGCGACGAGAACGGTCCCGGCGTCATCAAGCAGGTCAAGGTCTACATCGCCACGAAGCAGAAGCTCGAGGTCGGTGACAAGATGGCCGGCCGCCACGGCAACAAGGGCGTCGTCGCCAAGATCGTGCCGGAAGAGGACATGCCCTTCCTGCCCGACGGCACCCCGATCGAAATCTGCCTCAACCCCCTCGGCGTGCCTTCCCGCATGAACGTGGGTCAGGTGCTCGAGACGCACTTGGGCTGGGCTTGCAAAAAGCTCGGCATCAAGGTCGCGACGCCAGTGTTCGACGGCATTCCCGAGACCAAGGTCCGCGGCTACCTCAAGGAAGCCAAGCTCCCGAGTTCGGGCAAGTCACCCCTCCATGACGGTCGCACGGGCGAGAAACTCGATCAGGAGGTCGTCGTCGGCTACATCTACATGATGAAGCTGAACCACCTCGTGTCCCACAAGATCCACGCCCGCGCGGTCGGTCCTTACTCGCTCGTCACCCAGCAGCCGCTGGGCGGCAAGGCGCAATACGGCGGCCAGCGCTTCGGCGAAATGGAAGTGTGGGCGCTCGAGGCCTACGGCGCGGCGCACACCCTGCAGGAGCTCCTCACCGTCAAGTCCGACGACGTCAACGGCCGCACCAAGATCTACGAGTCGCTCGTCAAGGGCGACAACACGCTGAGCGCCGGCACGCCGGAATCGTTCAACGTGCTGGTCAAGGAAATGCAGGCCCTCGGTCTCGACATCAAACTCGCGAAGCGCACCGCCCTCGGCGAAGCGCTGGGCGGCAGCCGCTAACTCTTAACACTATACTGGGAGCAAAATCATAATGAGCACCGAACACGCCCGCGAAGAAGTCCGATCCGTCCTGGGATCGGATGAAAACCAGTTCGACAACGTTTCCATCACCGTCGCATCGCCCGAGACCATCCGTTCGTGGTCGAAGGGTGAGGTCAAGAATCCCGAGACGATCAACTACCGCACCTTCAAGCCCGAGCCGGGTGGTCTTTTCTGCCAAAAGATCTTCGGCCCGGTGCGCGACTACGAGTGCGCCTGCGGCAAATACAAACGCATCAAATACAAGGATGTCGTCTGCGATCGCTGCGGCGTCGAGGTGACCATCGCCCGCGTCCGTCGCGAGCGCATGGGCCACATCGAGCTCGCGGTGCCCGTCGCCCACATCTGGTTCCTCAAGAGCATGCCGAGCCGCCTCGGCCTCCTGCTCGACATGACCGCCCGTTCGCTCGAGCGCGTCATCTACTACGAGAACTACATGGTCACGAACGCGGGCAAGACGCCGCTCGAGCTCAAGCAGCTCCTGACCGAGACCGAATACCAGCAGGCCGTCGACGAATACGGCGCCGACGCCTTCACCGCCAAGATGGGCGCCGAGGCCGTTCGCGACGTGCTCCTTCAGATCGACATGGAGGCCGTCGTCGCCGAACTGCATGAGACGATGCGCGCCACGCGCTCGAAGCAGATCAAGAAGAAGCTGTCCAAGCGCCTCAAGGTGATCGGTGGCTTCATCAGCTCGAAGTCCCGTCCCGAGTGGATGGTGCTCGAGGTGTTGCCCGTCATCCCGCCGGACCTGCGCCCGCTCGTCCCGCTCGAGGGTGGCCGCTTCGCGACCTCAGACCTCAACGACCTCTACCGCCGCGTCATCAACCGCAACAACCGTCTGCGGAATTTGATGCAGCTGAAGACGCCCGACGTCATCATCCACAACGAAAAGCGCATGCTCCAGGAAGCCGTCGACGCGCTCTTCGACAACGGCCGCCATGGCCGCCCGGTCACGGGCGCCGGCAACCGCGCTCTGAAGTCGCTCTCCGACATGCTCAAGGGCAAGCAGGGCCGCTTCCGCCAGAACTTGCTCGGCAAGCGCGTCGATTATTCCGGCCGCTCGGTCATCGTCATCGGTCCGGAGCTCAAGCTCCACCAGTGCGGTCTGCCCAAGAAGATGGCGCTCGTCCTCTTCGAGCCGTTCATCATCCGCCGCCTCAAGGAACTCGGTTTCGTGCACACTGTTCGCGGTGCCCGCAAGATGATCGAGAAGAAGTCCCCCGAGGTGTGGGACATCCTCGAGGAAGTGACCAAGGGTCATCCGGTGCTGCTCAACCGCGCGCCGACCCTCCACCGTCTCTCGATCCAGGCCTTTGAGCCCGTGCTCATCGAGGGTTCCTCCATCCGTGTCCACCCGCTCGTCTGCACGGCTTACAACGCCGACTTCGACGGTGACCAGATGGCCGTCCACGTGCCTCTGTCCCTCGAGGCCATCTTGGAGTGCAAACTCCTGATGATGTCGACGAACAACATCTTCTCGCCGTCCTCCGGCAAGCCGATCCTCACGCCGTCGCAGGACATCGTCCTCGGCGCCTACTACCTGACCATCGAGCCCCGCAGCAAGCCCGCCAAGGGTGTGCGCGTGCCGCTGCTGTCCGGTCTGCAGGAAGTGCAATATGCGAAGGCCGACGGCGCCCTCAAGGTGCACGATTGGATCCAGATCCCGAATCCGGATTTCGGCAAGGACACCGTCTACGGCAACAAGGAACGCAAGGTGCTCCTCACCACCGTCGGCCGCGTGATCTTCAACCAGATCTGGCCGGCCGGTCTCGGTTTCATCAACTTCCCGGTGCCGAAGGGCAAGCTGGGCGACCTCATCCTCAACACCTACAAGGTGGCGGGTGACCGCGTGACCGTCGAGACGCTCGACAAGCTGAAGGAGCTGGGCTTCCAGACCGCCTTCCAGGCCGGCATCTCGATCGGTATCGACGACATGATCATTCCCGAAAACAAGAAGGAGATCGTGCACGACGCCCGCAAGAAGGTCGACGAGGTCGAGTCCCAATACAAGAAGGGCATCATCACCTCCGGCGAGCGCTACAACAAGATCATCGACATCTGGACCGGCGCCACCGACCGCATTGCCAAGGCGGTCTTCGCCAAGCTCGAGAACAACGATGGCAAGGTCGAGGTGAACCCGGTCTACATCATGATGGATTCCGGCGCCCGCGGTAACAAGCAGCAGGTCCGCCAGCTCTGCGGTCTCCGCGGCCTCATGGCCAAGCCCTCCGGCGAGATCATCGAGCGCCCCATCCTGTCCTCGTTCCGCGAGGGACTCACCGTCCTCGAATACTTCATCTCCACGCACGGCGCCCGCAAGGGTCTCGCCGACACCGCCCTCAAGACGGCCGACGCCGGCTACATGACCCGCAAGCTTTGCGACGTGGCCATGGACGCGGTCGTCACCGAGGAAGATTGCGGCACGCGCGACGGCATCTGGAAGAAGGCGATCTTCGAAGGTGAGACCATGCTGGTTTCGCTCGCGGAACGCATTGTCGGCCGCTTCTCGGCCGACGACGTCTTCGATCCGCTCAACCCGTCCAAGACGCTCGTGGACTCCGGCGAACTCATCACCGAGGAGCTGGCCCGCCGCATCGACGACTCCGGCATCGAGCGCGTCAAGGTGCTCTCGCCGCTCACCTCCACGAGCGACCACGGCATCGACGCCAAGTCCTACGGCATCAATCCCGCCACCAACAAGGTCGCGAAGATCGGTGACTCCGTCGGCATCATCGCCGCCCAGTCCATCGGCGAGCCCGGCACGCAGCTCACCATGCGCACGTTCCACATCGGTGGCGTCGCCTCGGCCGGTTCCAAGAACCCCGAGATCAAGGTGCGCAACGCCGGTCTCGTCAAATACCGCGGTTTGCGCCTCGTGCAGACCGCCGAGGGCTTCAGCATCGTCCTCAACAAGACCGGTTCGCTCCAGATCATCGACGACAACGACCGCGAGCTCGAATCCTACCCGATCGTGGTCGGCACCTTCCTCTCCGTCGCCGACGGCGACAAGGTGACGAAGGGCCAGACCATCGCCCAGTGGGATCCCTACAACATCCCCGTCCTCTCTGAGAAGGCTGGCACGCTCCACTTCAAGGACATGATCCCGGGTGTGACCGTGAAGCGCGAACTCGACGAGTCCACCGGCCGCATCGCGACCGTGGTCATCGAGCACAAGGAAGATCTCAATCCGCAGATCGAGGTCCGCGACGACCACGGCAAGCCCGTGGCCGCCTACTCGATTCCGACCGGCGCGCAGGTTTCCGTGGCCGAGGGTGACATCATCACCCCGGGCGCGCTGCTCGCCAAGACGCCGCGCCAGGCGTCCGTCACCAAGGACATCACCGGTGGTCTCCCCCGCGTGGCCGAGCTGTTCGAAGCCCGCCGCCCGAAGGAAGCCGCCGAGATGGCCCGCATCGAGGGCGTCGTCTCGTTCGAGGGCTCCATCCGCGGCAAGCGCAAGCTCGTCGTCCGCCACGAGGAATCCGGCGCCGAGGAGGAACACCTGATCCCGCACGGCAAGCACATCATCGTGCAGGCCGGCGATGTCGTCCACAAGGGCCAGCATCTCACCGAGGGCTCCGCCGATCCGCACGAGATCCTCGAGATCCTCGGGCCGACCGCGCTGTATGAGTTCCTCATCGGACAAGTGCAGGAAGTCTACCGTCTCCAGGGCGTGTCGATCAACGACAAGCACATCGAGGTCATCATCCGCCAGATGCTCCGCAAGGTCCGCATCAGCGATCCGGGTGACACCGAGTGGTTCTGGGGCGAGCAGATCGATCGCACGGCCTTCTTGCGCGAGAACAAGCGCATCGAGGCCGCCGGTGGCAAACCCGCCGAGGCCGAGCCGATCCTGCTGGGCATCACCAAGGCCTCGCTCGAGACCGAGAGCTTCATCTCGGCCGCCTCCTTCCAGGAGACGACGCGCGTCCTCACCGACGCCTCGACGCTGGGCAAGGTCGACAACCTGAAGGGCTTCAAGGAAAACGTGATCATGGGTCACCTGATCCCCGCCGGCACGGGCTGGCCGGGCTACAAGAAGCTCAAGGTCACGCTCCCGCTCGGTGGCGAGATCCCGATGGACGAGGCCCCCAAGGCCACGGCCGAGGCGAGCTGAAAAAGCTCCCCGCTTATCTTCGAAGCCGCGGACGAAAGTCCGCGGCTTTTTGTTTTCCGCCGCAGCCGGAAAACAATCGTGCCGCAACTCGGAGGACGAAGACGAACTACGTCACCGCTGACCGGCCGCAGAAAAATCAGACTTGTTTTTCCCTTTGAAAAGGGGATCCTGAAGATCCTCCCGCCAAAAAGATATCGGTAGAGCCTAGCTCCCGATGTCTTCTCGCCCGGCCCTCACCGGCCGGGCGTTCTTTTTGATTCCAGGCTCGCCTTGCATCAATTTTGCCTGGCTTCCAAAGGAGGAGCGGCGGTGTCCGCCGCTATTTTTCGCCAGCAGACAGATCAGGCGGTTCTCAGAGGAGGGAAGGGGAGCGACTGCGTGGATTTTACAATTAGACTTCGAGTCGCGGATGAATTGTGAACAACTTTTCCGAGTTTTTTTTCATTTAACACTTGATGTAGGGTGAAGCCGCCTGCTTTTGTAACTGTTCCATTCGTCACTTACAGCCGCTGCAGCCAAACTGTAGAGGCACCTGAGACGCCACGATTTCGGACGGTTTTCCACCGAGATTCGTGTTTCAAACCAAAGCGCGAAATAGTGCTTGCTGGGGCCATCGTCTCCGGTAGGTTTCGCGCCTTTTCCACTTTTCCAAACCTTCTATCCAACCACATGCCAACCATCAACCAACTCGTGAGAAAGGGACGTCGCAAAGTTGTCGCGAAGTCCAAGGCTCCGGCGTTGCAAGGTAATCCCTTCCGCCGCGGCGTCTGTGTGCAGGTCATGACCCGCACGCCGAAGAAGCCGAACTCGGCCATCCGCAAGGTCGCCAAGGTTCGTCTCACGAACGGCACGGAGGTCATCTCCTACATCCCCGACGAGGGCCATAACCTCCAGGAGCACTCCATTGTGCTCGTGCGCGGCGGCCGCGTGAAGGATCTCCCCGGTGTGCGTTATCACATCGTTCGCGGCACGCTCGACGCCACCGGCGTCGAGAAGCGCCGCCGCTCCCGCTCCAAATACGGCGTCAAGCGCCCGAAAGCCGCCAAGGCTTCCGCCTAACCCTCGTTCTTTTTAAGTTCTCATGTCACGTCGTCGCAGAGCCACTCACCGTCCCACCGTCCCGGATGTCCGCTATAACAGCGCGCTGGTGACGCACCTCATCAATGTCATCATGAAGAGCGGCAAGCGCACGCTCGCCGAGCGCATCGTCTACGGTGCCTTCGAGCGCGTGAGCGAGAAGCTCCAGAAGGGCGACCCGGTCGACCTGCTCATGGGCGCGATGGAGAACGCCCGCCCCAAGCTCGAGGTCAAGAGCCGCCGCGTCGGTGGCGCCACCTACCAGGTGCCCGTGGAAATTTCGTTTGAGCGCCAGGAATCCCTGGCCCTCCGCTGGATTGTCGATGCCGCCAACGGCCGCAAGGGCGTGCCGATGCGCGAGGCGATCGCCGCCGAGATCATCGACGCCTACAACAACACCGGTTCGGTGGTGAAGAAGAAGGAAGAAATGCACAAGATGGCCCAGGCCAACCGCGCCTTCGCCCATCTCCGCTGGTAAGGAAATATCCGCATCATGTCCGTCGCTTCTTCCATCAAGATTACTGTCGTCACCGACAAGGCGAAGATTTCGTCTGTCAACGCCAAGGACCGTCCGTTCCCGCTCGAGTGGACGCGCAACATCGGCATCGCCGCGCACATCGACGCCGGCAAGACCACGACGACCGAGCGCATCCTTTTCTACTCCGGCGCCGTCCACAAGATGGGCGAGGTCCACGAGGGCACCACGGTGACCGACTGGATGGAGCAGGAGCGCGAGCGCGGCATCACGATCACCGCCGCCGCCATCTCCTGCGCCTGGAACGCCTCCTGGGGTCCCTGGAAGGGGATCAAGCAGCGCATCAATATCATCGACACTCCCGGGCACGTGGACTTCACGGCCGAGGTCGAGCGCTCGCTCCGCGTGCTGGACGGCGCGGTCGCCGTGTTCTGCGCCGTCGCCGGCGTGCAGCCCCAGTCCGAGACCGTCTGGCGCCAGGCCAACAAATACAAGGTTCCGCGCGTCGCCTTCATCAACAAGATGGACCGCACCGGCGCCGACTTCTACCGCGCGGTCTCCGAGATGCGCGAGAAGCTGAAGGCCAACGCCCATCCCATTTTCCTGCCCATCGGCAAGGAGGAGAATTTCTCCGGTCTGATCGATCTCGTGCAGAACGTCGCCTACTCCTTCGAGGAAGACCCGAAGGATCTGCTCGGCATGAACCCGAAGACGATGCCGGTCCCGGCCGACATGGTCGCGTTGACCGAGGAATACCGCACCAAGCTCATCGAGGCGGTTTGCGACTATGACGATGTCATCGCCGAGAAATACCTCAACGGCGAGGCGATCAGCGTCGAGGAGCTGATGCTCGGCGTCCGCAAGGCCACCATCTCGCTCCAGTTCACCGGCGTGATTCCCGGTTCCGCGTTCAAGAAGAAGGGCGTGCAGCGCCTCTTGGACTGCGTGGTCAACTATCTCCCGAGCCCGATCGACGTTCCCCCCATGCAGGGTTTGGACAGCGACGGCAAGACGGTCGAGGCCGTCGTCGACGACAAGGGCAAGCTGGCCGGTCTGGCCTTCAAGCTCTGGAACGACCCCTTCGTGGGCCGTCTCGTGTTCTTCCGCGTCTACACCGGCACGCTACCCAAGGGCATGTCGCTCTACAATCCGCGCACGCGCCGCACCGAGCGCGTCTCGCGTCTCGTGCTCATGCGCGCGATCGAGCGTGAGGAAATCGAGCTCGCCTATGCCGGCGACATCTGCGCCGTCGTCGGCGTCAAGGATGTCATCACCGGTGACACCCTGTGCGACGAGGATTTCGACATCCGCCTCGAGCCGCCGTCCTTCCCCGAGCCCGTCATCTCGATGTCCATCGAACCGAATTCGAAGGCCGACCAGGAAAAGATGAGCACCGCGCTCCAGCGCCTCGTCGCTGAGGATCCGACGCTCCGCGTCAAGACCGACCAGGACACCGGCCAGACCATTCTCGCTGGCATGGGCGAACTGCATCTCGACATCATCCGCGACCGCATGAAGCGCGAGTTCAAGGTCGAGGCGACCTCGGGCAAGCCGCAGATCGCCTATCGCGAGACCGTGCACGGCTCCGCCGACGGCGAGGGCAAGTTCATCCGCCAGTCCGGCGGCAAGGGCCAATACGGCCACGTCTGCATCAAGCTCGAGCCGAACGGCAAGGGTAAGGGCATCGAGGTCATCAACGAGATCGTCGGCGGCTCCATCCCGAAGGAATTCATCAAGCCCGCGACCGAAGGAATCATGGAAGGCTGCAACAATGGCGTCGTGGCCGGCTTCCCGGTCGTCGACGTCATCATCCGCCTCACCGATGGTTCGTTCCACGAGGTCGACTCGTCGGAACTCGCGTTCAAGATGGCCGGCATCTTCGCGTTCAAGGATGCGATGAAGAAGGCCAAGCCCGCGTTGCTCGAGCCGATCATGGGCGTCGAGGTCACCACGCCCGAGGATTACCAGGGCGACCTCATGGGCGACATCAACCGCCGGCGCGGCCAGATCCAGAGCCTCGAGAACAAGGCCGGCGCCTGCATCATCAACGCGCACGTCCCGCTCGAAATGCTCTTCGGTTACGTCACCGACATCCGCTCCCTCTCCAAGGGCCGCGCCAGCGCCGGCATCACCCCGTCGCACTTCGAGCAGGTTCCGAACTCGCTCCTTGCCAAGATCGTCGAGAGCTCCTCCAAGGCTCCCGCTCGCACCTGATTTTCAACCCTCGTTCTTTATACCGCCATGAAAGGCCAACGCATTCGCATCAAACTCCAGGGCTACGACTATCGCGTCATCGACCAGTCGGCCGTGGAAATCGTGGAAACCGCCAAGCGCTCCGGCGCCCGCGTCTCGGGCCCCATCCCGCTGCCCACCCACATCGTGAAGCTGTCGGTCAACCGCTCCCCGCACGTCGACAAGAAGTCCATGGAGCAGTTCGAATCCCGCACGCACAAGCGCCTCATCGACATCCTCGAGCCCACCGCCCAGACGGTCGACGAGCTCAAGAAACTCAATCTCCCGTCCGGCGTCGACATCACCATCAACGTCTAAAATTTTAACCCAACAACCATCTTAGCCAAGCCAGCCGGCTCACCCCGGCCCTTGCTAAAGTAGGTCTAAACAAACGGCGCTCACCCGCCACCTACCACTTAGCCCATGATCGCTACACTATTAGGAAAAAAAATCGGCATGACCCAGGTCTACGACGCTCAAAACGTCCTGGTCCCGGTCACCGTGGTTGAAGCCGGCCCCTGCCCGGTGGTCCAGGTCAAGACGGTCGAGAACGACGGCTACAACGCCGTCCAGATCGGCTTCGGTGCCCGGAAACCGCAGAATGCCACCAAGGCCGAGTCCGCCCACGCCAAGAAGGCCGGCCTCGATGTCACGCCCCGCGTGCTGAACGAGATCCGCCTCACCGAGGCCGCCTCCGTCAAGCCCGGCGATGTCCTCACCGTCGCGGTCTTCAGCGAAGGCCAGATCATCGACGTGCTCGGCGTCACCAAGGGCAAGAGCTTCCAAGGCGTCGTGAAACGCTTCCGTGCCGCCGGCGGTCCCGCCGCCCACGGCTCGATGTTCCACCGCCGCATCGGCGCCATCGGCATGCGCCAGACCCCCGGCCGCGTCTGGAAAAACCAGGCGATGCCTGGCCACATGGGCAGTGATTTCCGCACCGTGCAGAATCTGCGCGTCGTGAAGATCATCGCCGACAAGAACCTCATCCTCGTCAAGGGCGCCATCCCCGGCGCCAACGGCGACGATGTCATCATCCGCTCCGGCAAGAAAGCCCCGAAGAAAGCCTAAGCCCACCGGAGAACGCATAACATGAAGCTCAAAATTTTCACACCCGACGCCACGAAGAGCTCCGAGCAGGACTTCAACCTCCCTGTCTTCGAGGGCAGCCGCGGCCTCCAGGCCGTCAAGGAAGTCGTTGTCGCCCACAAGGCCAACGCCCGCCTCGGCACCCACTCCACCAAGACCCGCGGCGAAGTCCGCGGCGGCGGCAAGAAGCCCTGGGCCCAGAAGGGCACCGGTCGCGCCCGCGCCGGCTCCAGCCGCTCCCCCTTGTGGGGCGGTGGCGGTGTCGTCTTCGGCCCGAAGCCCCGCGATTACACCAAGAAGATCAACGGCAAGGTGAAGGCTCTCGCCTTCAACCGCGCCCTGTTCGATCGCGCCAGTGCCGGTGACGTCAGCGTCATCGAGTCCTTCGCGCCGAAGCAGGCCAAGGCCAAGCTCATGAACGAGATCATCGGTCGCATCGCCCCCAAGGGCAAGGTGCTCATCGTCGACGCCCCGTTCACCGGCGAAGCCCAGCGCGCCGCCCGCAACCTCGCCCGCGTCACCCTGCAGGACGCCTCGAAGCTCAACACGCTCGATCTCGTCACCTTCAGCTGGATCGTCGTTTCCACGAAGGCCCTCGAGCAGATCATCGCCCGCGCCAACGGAGGTCAGTCATGATTAATCCCGCCCAGGTCATCAAAACCATCCGCATGACGGAGAAGTCCAACAAGCTCTCCTCGAACTACGGCCAATACACCTTCGAGGTGTATCCCTCCGCCACGAAATACACCGTGCGCGAGGCCGTCGAGCAGACCTTCAAGGTCACCGTCACCCGCGTGAACATCCAGAATCGCAAGGGCAAGCCGAAGCGCACGCGCCGCGGCCTCGCCACCACCGCGTCCGACAGCAAGCGCGCCATCGTCACCCTGAAGTCGGGCGACAAGATCGAGCTCACCTGAGCCCCGGAGACCACCCAACATGGCCCTTAAATCCTTCCGTCCCCTCACCGCGTCCCTCCGGTTCACCACCCTGAACCGCCCGGATGACATTTCCAAGAAGCGCCCCGAGCGCTCGCTCGTCGAGTCGAAGTCGAAGTCCGGCGGTCGCAACGTCTATGGCCGCATCACCTCGCGCCGGCGCGGCGGCGGTCACAAGAAGCTTTACCGCATCATCGACTTCAAGCGCGCCAAGCTCGACATGCCCGCCAAGGTCCAGGCGATCGAATACGATCCCAACCGCACCGCGCTGCTCGCGCTCCTCGCTTACACCGATGGCACGAAGGCCTACATCCTCGCGCCCGCGGGCCTCAAGGCCGGCGACACCGTCTATAGCGCGCTGAAGACCGACACGAACGACTACCGCCCCGGCAACTCGTTCCCGCTGGCTGTCATCCCGCCCGCCACGAAGCTGCACGCCGTCGAGATGCTGCCCGGTAAGGGTGCCCAGCTCGCCCGCTCCGCCGGCACCTCCGCCGAGCTCGTCGCCGTCGAGAACGGCTTCGCCCAGCTCCGCCTCTCTTCCGGCGAGACCCGTCTGGTCAACGCCCGGTGCCGCGCCACCATCGGTGAGGTTTCCAACGCCGACCACGGCAAGCGTTCGCTCGGCAAGGCCGGCCGCAATCGCTGGCTCGGCAAGCGCCCCCGCGTCCGCGGCGTCGCCATGAACCCGGTCGACCACCCCAACGGTGGCGGTCAGGGCAAGTCCAAGGGTGGTGGCGGTCGCCAGCACCTCGTCTCCCCTTGGGGCCAGCTCGCGAAGGGTTTCCCGACGCGCCGCCGCTCCAAGCTGTCCAGCACCTTCATCCTCGTGCGCGCCAACGGCCGCCCGCCGCGCAACAAGAAATAATCCCAACGACTCCGCACCATGGCACGTTCCATCAAGAAAGGTTTCTTTGTCGACTACCACCTCCTGGAAAAAATCCAGAAGGCGGCCAAGGTCGCCGGCACCCGCAAGCCCATCCAGACTTGGAGCCGCCGCTCGACCATCACGCCCGAGTTCGTCGGCCACACCATCAGCGTCCACAACGGCAAGACCCACGTCGCCGTCTACATCACCGAGAACATGGTCGGGCACAAGCTCGGCGAGTTCGCCCCGACGCGCATCTTCAAGGCGCACGGCGGTATGACCCGCAAGGAAATCTAAGGCGCCCGCCAACCGGAAACACCCACATGGAAATCCAAGCTCTCACCCGCAACGCGCGCATGTCGCCCCGCAAGGTCCGCGAAGTCGCGAACCTCATCCAGGGCCGCAGCGTCAACGAGGCCATCGACTTTCTCACGCTCATCCCGCGCAAGTCGGCCCGCCTCCTCGCCAAGACGCTCAAGAGCGCCGTGGCCAACGCCGAGAACAACAACAGCCTCTCGGCCGACCAGCTCACCGTGCACCGCGCCCTCGTCGAGTGCGGCCCCGTCCTCAAGCGTTTCAAGGCCGGCGCCAAGGGCTCGGCCAAGCCGCGCGTCAAGCGCATGTCGCACCTCCGCATCGTCCTCACCGACGGCAAATCCAACTAACTCTTCCCATGGGACAAAAGACCAACCCTACAGGCTTCCGCCTCGCCGTCCGCCGCAACTGGCAGTCACGCTGGTTCGCCCGCAAGAAGGACTTCGCCAAGCTCCTCCATGAGGACCAGGTCATCCGCGCCACGCTGATGGAAAAGCTCAAGCAGGCCTCGGTGCCGCGCATCTTCATCGAGCGCGCCGGCAACCGCGTCCGCGTCAAGATCTTCACCGCCCGCCCCGGCATCGTCATCGGCAAGAAGGGCCAGGAGGTCGAGAACATGAAGGTCGCCCTCGGCAAGCTCACCGGCAAGGAGGTCCTCCTCGACATCCAGGAAGTGAAGAAGCCCGAGGTCGAGGCCCAGCTCGTGGCCGAGAACGTCGCGCTCCAGCTCGAGCGCCGCATCGCCTTCCGCCGCGCCATCAAGAAGTCCATCCAGATCGCGATGTCGCTCGGCATCGACGGTATCAAGATCCAGTGCTCGGGCCGCCTCGGCGGCGCCGACATCGCCCGCCGCGAATGGCAGAAACAGGGCCGCGTTCCTCTGCAAACCCTGCGCGAGAACATCGAATACGGCTTCGCCGAGGCCCAGACCGTCTGGGGCAAGATCGGCGTCAAATGCTGGATCTGCAAGAAAGACGAAGCCAACTAACCTTATCAACCGGCACCGAGCCTGACGCTCACCGCCCACCGATTCCATGCCTGCTCTAGCTCCCTCCCGCACCAAATACCGCAAGTCGATGAAAGGCTCGCGCGCTGGCAACGCCAAGCGCGGCAACACGCTCGCCTTCGGCGAATTCGGCCTGCAGTCCCTCTCGCGCGGTCCCATGACCGGTCAGCAGATCGAGGCCGCCCGCGTCACCATCGCCCGCCACCTCAAGCGCAAGGGCAAGCTCTGGATCCGCGTTTTCCCGCACAAGCCCGTCACCAAGAAGCCCGCCGAGGTCCGCATGGGCCAGGGCAAGGGCCCGGTCGAGTTCTACGTCGCCGTCATCAAGCCCGGCGCCGTGCTCTTCGAGCTCGCCGGTGTGTCCCTCAACATCGCCCGGGAGGCCTTCCGCCTCGCCGACGCCAAGCTGCCCTTCCGCTGCCGTTTCATCGTCCGCGAAGGCGCCGCCGTCTAATCCCAGGAGAAAGATTGTCATGACTTCCAAAGAAATCCGCGACCTCGCTCCCGCCGAGATCACCACCAAGCTCCGCGAGACCCGCGACCAGCTCCTCCAGCTCCGCCTGCGCAAGAACACCGGCCAGGTCGAGAAGCCCCACCTCCTGCGCACCTACCGCAAGGACATCGCGCGCCTCGAGACCATCCTCAAGCAGAAGAAAACCACGAAGGCCGCCTGAGGCCCCGGCGCCAACCGCTCACTCCCATGTCGACTCCCGCACGCAATTCCCGCCGCAAGACTGTCATCGGTTTCGTCAGCTCCAAGATGGGCGACAAGTCCGTCAAGGTCACCGTCCCCTACAAGACGCCGCACCCGCTTTATCACAAGGTCATCAACCGCAAGACCGTCCTCCACGTCCATGACGAGAAGAACGAGACCAAGGTTGGCGACAAGATCGAGGTCATGGAGACCCGCCCGATCAGCCGCCTGAAGCGCTGGCGCGTCATCCGCGTCGTCGAGGCCTCCGTCGGCCTGGACATCGTCGCCGTCACCGAGAAGGACGTCGCCGAGGCCGTCCCCACCAAGACCAGCAAGTCCAACGTCACGGCGAAAGCCTGACCCGCAACGGAGATACCACCATGATCCAGATGCGTTCCATCCTCGATATTGCCGACAACACCGGCGCGCGCCGCGCGTCGATGATCGGCAAGATCGGCCATCCCTCCCGCTACGCCCACGTCGGTGACATCATCACCATCAACATCAAGGAGAGCAGCACCGACGCCACCGTGAAGAAGGGCGAGGTCGTCAAGGCCGTCATCGTCCGCACCAAGGCCGCGCTCCGCCGCCCCGACGGCAGCTACCTCCGCTTCGATTCCAACGCGATCGTCATCATTGGCGACGATGGCAACCCGAAGGGCACCCGCATCTTCGGCCCCGTTGCCCGCGAGCTCCGCGCCAAGAACTACACCAAGATCATCTCGCTCGCCCCGGAGGTCCTCTAACATGGCCCAGAAATTTCACATCAAACGCAACGACCTCGTCGTCGTCATCGCCGGCGCCCACAAGGGCAAGTCCGGCAAGGTGCTCGAGATCCGCGCCGCCAAGAACCGCGCGGTCGTCGAGGGCGTCGCCATGATCAAGCGCCACCTCAAGAAGTCCCAGGAAAACCCGCAGGGCAAGATCGCCGAGCGCGAGGGCACGATCCATGTGTCGAACCTCATGCTCCAGTCGCGCTACGACTCGTCAAAGCGCGCCAAGAAGTCCGCGGCGGTCGCCGCCAAGGCCTGAGCCGGCGAGGGGACCCACCACTCTTACCAACCATAAAGCATCCGGGTCGGAAATCCGGTTAGCACCATGAGCAAACAACCCACACCTCTCCAGAAATTCTACGCCGAGACCGTCGCCCCGGCCTTGATGGCCTCCCGGGGCTACAAGAACAAGCACCAGGTCCCGAAGCTTGAGAAGATCGTCATCAACACCGGCATCAGCTCCGACGCCGACAAGAACACCATCGCCGACACCGCCCGCGACATCGGCCTCATCGCCGGCCAGAAGCCCGTCCTGAACCGCTCGAAGAAGGCCATCGCCAACTTCAAGCTGAAGCCCAACCAGATCACCGGCTGCCATGTCACCCTCCGCGGCGAGGCCATGTGGCATTTCCTGATGCGCCTGCTCGCCGTGGCGCTGCCCTCCATCCGCGACTTCCGCGGCGTGCCCAACAAGCTCGATGGCCAGGGCAACTACACCATCGGCATCACCGACTTCACCATCTTCCCCGAGATCATCGTGGAAAACAACAAGCGCGCGATGGGCCTCGACATCACCCTCGTGACGTCCGCCCACACCGACGACGAGGCCCGCGAGCTCCTCAAGCTCCTCGGCATGCCCTTCCGCCGCATCGAGCCCGCCGCGCCCGCCAAGACTTCCGCCGCCTAAACCCGCCCCCGACCATGCCGAAAACCTCCGCCATCGAACGCAACAAGAAGCGCATCCGCCTCGTCGAGAAGTTCGCCGCCAAGCGCGCCGAGCTGAAGGCCATCCTCGCCAACCCGGCGACCACCGACGAGGAGTTCTTCGCCGCCCAGAAGAAGCTGGCCAAGCTGCCCAAGAATTCCTCCCGCATCCGCATCCGCAACCGCTGCTCGCTCAGCGGCCGGCCGCGCGGCTTTCACCGCCGCTTCGGCGTCTCCCGCATCACGCTCCGCGAGCTCGCGCTCGCCGGCAAGATCCCCGGCGTCACCAAGTCCTCCTGGTAAACCACTTTCCCGCCGGAAGTCGGATATGATCCGACGGGCCACCCAACCAACATCCATCCATGACCGATCCAATCAGTGATTTCCTGACCCACCTTCGCAACGCGTCGAAGGCCGGTCTCGCCCAGTGCGTCTCCCCGCACTCCAAGCTCAAGGAGAGCCTGGCCAACATCCTCAAGTCCGAGGGCTTCGTCCGCGACGTGACCACCGGCACCGACGAGCGCGGCCACAAGACCGTCGTCGTCACCATGAAATACGTCGACAACGCCCCGGTCCTCACGGGCCTCAAGCGTTCGTCCACCCCCGGCCGCCGCCTCTACACCGGCTACGCCGACATTCCCCGCGTCCTCAACGGCCTGGGCATCGCCATCATTTCCACTTCCAAGGGTCTCCTCAAGGACCAGGACGCCCGTCGCCAAAAGCTTGGCGGCGAACTCGTCTGCACCGTCTGGTAAAGGAGCACACCACCATGAGCAGAATCGGCAAAAAACCCGTTCAGATCCCCGACAAGGTCAAGGTCGCCATTTCGGGCACCACCGTGTCCGTCGAAGGCCCCAAGGGCAAAGTTTCCAAGACCTTCGCGCCCGTTGTGAAGTTCGAGCAGAAGGACAAGACCCTTGTCGTCTCCCCGACCGAGGAAACTCGCTTCTCCCGCGCCATGTATGGCACGGCCCGCTCCGTCATCGCCAGCATGGTCCAGGGCGTCAGCGTCGGTTACGCCAAGGAACTCGAGATCCAGGGCGTCGGTTTCAAGGCCGCGCTCAAGGGCAACAAGCTCGACCTCGCGCTCGGCTATTCGCATCCCATCCTCCACACCATCCCCGAGGGCATCAAGGTCACGGTCACCGACCAGACCAAGCTCAAGATCGAGGGCGTGGACAAGCAGCTCGTCGGTCAGGTGACCTCCGAGATCCGCGCCTACTACCCGCCGGAGCCCTACAAGGGCAAGGGTGTCCGCCTCGTGGGCGAGCACGCCGAGCGCGTCCGCCGCAAGGAAGGCAAGACCGTCGCCTAAACGCACCATCCACCATGAAGACTGTTTACAAAGCCCAGCTCCTCCAGAAGCGCAAATGGCGCATCCGCAAGAAGGTGACCGGCACGGCCGCCCGCCCGCGTCTCAGCGTCAAGTTCTCCGGCAAGCACATCTATGCGCAGGCCGTCAACGACGACGCCGGCTCGACGCTCGTGTTCCTCTCCACCCTCGATCCCGAGACCCGGAAGTCGAAGGTGAAGGGCAACGTCACCGGCGCCAAGTCGCTCGGTTCCGCCTTTGCCGCCAAGGCCAAGGCCGCCGGCATCACCGCCGTCGTGTTCGACCGCAACGGGCGCCTCTTCCACGGCCGCGTCAAAACCTTTGCCGATGCCGCCCGCGAGGGTGGTCTGCAGTTCTAATCACCGCCCATGAATTACAATTCCACCCGCCCGTCCTCCGGTCCCCGCTCGAACAATGATTCGGGCGAGCCCGGCATGTTTGAGAAAGTCGTCTTCATCAACCGCTGCGCCAAGGTCGTGAAGGGCGGCCGTCGCTTCAGCTTCTCGGCCCTGTCCGTCGTCGGCGACGGCAAGGGCAAGGTCGGCATCGGTTACGGCAAGGCCAACGAGGTCCCCGACGCCATCAAGAAGTCCACCGAGTCCGCCAAGAAGCGCATGGTGTCCGTGAAGCTCAAGGGCAGCACGATCCCGCACGAGGTGCTCGGCGAATATGACGGCGGCAAGGTGTTCCTCCGCCCCGCCTCCAACGGCACCGGCCTCATCGCCGGCGGCGGCGTCCGCGCGGTCCTCGAGGCCGCCGGCGTCCACAACGTTCTCACGAAGTCGATGGGTTCCAAGAACCACATCGCCGTCGTCCATGCGACCCTCAACGGCCTGCTCAAGCTGCGCCTCGAAGAGGATTTCAAGGCCCTCCGCGCCTAATCACACCAACTCCGAGTCGTCCCGCCCTCCGCGGGATGGCGCCCCCCAATCAGGAATCAATCACATGCGTCTCCATACTCTCAAGAACGTCAAGGGTGCCGTGCACCGCAAGAAGCGCGTCGGCTGCGGCGAAGGTAGCGGCCACGGCAAGACCTCCGGCCGCGGCGGCAAGGGCCAGACCGCCCGCTCCGGCGGCTCCATCCGCCCCGGTTTCGAAGGCGGCCAGATGCCCCTTTACCGCAAGCTCCCGCACCGCGGCTTCAACAACTACGAGTTCCGCACCAGCTACGCCGTCATCAACGTCGGCGACCTGGCCCGGCTCGATGCCAAGGTCACCGAGGTGAATGCCGAGGCGCTGGCCACGGCCGGCCTCATCCGCCCGGGCGTCAAGCTCCTGAAGGTTCTCGGTGATGGCGAAATCACGCGCGCCCTCAAGGTCACGGCCCAGAAGTTCACCGGCTCGGCCAAGGCCAAGCTCGAGAAAGCCGGCGGCGCGGCGATCGTCGCCTAAGCAGGGCAGGGCGGACCTCGCGGCCCGTCCGACCAACCCCCACCCGATTTCCCCCAATGTTTTCCGCCTTCACGAACTCCATGAAGATCCCCGAGCTCCGCTCGCGGATCCTCTACACCCTGGGTTTGCTCTTCGTGGCCCGCGTCGGAGCGCATATTCCGCTGCCCGGCGTCGACCCGAAGCCGCTGCAGCTGTTCTTCGCCGACCAGACGGCGGCCGGCGGCGGCGGGCTCATGGGCCTCTACAACATGTTCACGGGCGGTGCGCTGTTGAAGGGCGCGGTCTGCGCCCTGGGCATCATGCCCTACATCAGCGCGTCCATCATCTTCCAGCTGATGACGGCGATCGTGCCGACCCTCAGCCGCCTGCAGCAGGAAGGGGATGTCGGCCGCCAGAAGCTCACGCAATACACCCGCTACGCCACCGTGTTCATCTGCGTGATCCAGGCGGTACTGCTGATCCTCAACATGGAGAATCCCGGCAAGCTGTTCCCGGGCTACGACGTGAACACCTACGGCCAGATTGTCGTGGTCGGTAAAACCTGGTTCCTGATCCAATCCACCATCTTTTTGACGGCCGGCACCATGCTGCTGATGTGGCTCGGCGAGCAGATCACCCAGCGCGGCATCGGCAACGGCGTCTCCCTGCTCATCACGGTCGGCATTCTGCAGGACATCCCCGGCGCCGCCGTTTCCACCTACCAGCTCTTCTTTGCCCCGGTCGGTGTCGCCAAGCTGGGTCCCATCCAGGGCGTCATGATGCTCGGCCTCTTCCTCGTCGTGACCATGGGCATCATCGCCGTCACCCAGGGTCAGCGCAAGATTCCCGTCCAATACGCCAAGCGCGTCGTCGGCCAGAAAGTCTACGGCGGGCAGAGCTCCTTCCTGCCCCTCAAGGTCAACTATTCCGGCGTCATGCCCGTCATTTTTGCCACGTCCATCCTGCTTTTCCCGCAGATGATCATGTCGCAGGTCGGGGCCTACTTCAACATGCCGTTCCTGGTGGAGTTCGCCAACAACCTCCTGCGCGGGCATTGGGTGTATTACGTCAGCATGACCCTGCTCATCATGTTTTTCAGCTATTTCTGGGTGTCGGTCATGTTCAAGCCGATCCAGATTGCCGATGACCTCAAGAAATACGGCGGCTACATCCCGGGCGTCCGCCCGGGCGAGCCCACGGCCGGGTTCCTCGACTTCATCATGACCCGCCTGACGCTGGCCGGCGCCATCTTCCTGACCATCATCGCCATCATTCCCGACCTGCTGCTGTATGAGCTCAAGGTCCCGCCGCGGGTGGCTTATTTCTTCGGCGGCACCGGCATGCTGATCACGGTCGGCGTCATTCTGGACACCATGCGCCAGATCGAAACCTTCCTCCTCCAGCGCCATTACGACGGGTTCCTGAAGAAGGGCCGCATCCGCGGTCGCAGCACCTCGGCCAACGTCGCCCTGGGCGAGGCTGCCAGCGACAAGTCAGTCATGCAACTCACTGCCGTCATGGTGGTTATACTGTTGATTGGCATCACTGCCTGGGCCATCCGGCGCTTCGCTCTTTAACACTTTACTTCGGTGAAGAGGGCTGAACACTCCAGCGCCTTTTCCGCTCTCGCCCCGGCGAAAGCGAAAATCATTCTCCTCGGTCCTTCCGGCCCGCTTTTCGCGGGTTTGATCAACCAAGGTCGTTCTTTGAATCTTGAGCACGTCTCTCCTGACCTACTTGTGCAACAGGAGATTTCGCGACGCACGCCGCACGGCCAGCAGGCCGCCTCGGCGCTCACGCGCGGTTTCGCCGTGCGTCACCAGCTCCACCTTGTGCTTCTGCGCAAGTGGTTTTGGGCGCGCAAACCCGATGCGGGATTCCTTCTCGAAGGCTTCCCGGCTACGCTGCTCCAAGCGTTGGTGTTCGACGAATGGCTCGAAGCCCGTGGTGAGTCCCTCACCGCCTGTTTCGCCGCCGATCTGCCCTTGGCCGATCCCGTCCTCACCCACTACCGCACCCAAGGTCTCCCCCGCGGAGACCTGACCGCCGCCGCCTGATGATCCCGATCAAAAACCCGGAAGCCATCAAGCGGATGCGCGAGTCCTGTGCCATCGCCGCCACCGTTTTGGCGCGGCTGAAGGAACAGGTTCGTCCCGGTATCACGACCTACGACTTGGATCAAATCGGCCGCGATCTCATCGCCTCGTTCGGCGCCCGCAGCGCCTGCCACGGCTACCAGTTGCATTCCCGCCGCTATCCGGCCCACACCTGCCTCTCCGTCAATGAAGAGGTGGTCCACGGCATCGGCTCCCTCAAGCGCATCCTGCGCGACGGTGACATCATCTCGCTCGACGTGGTCGTTGAATACAACGGCTACATCGGCGACAACGCCACCACGGTCCCGGTGGGCGCCATCGCCCCCCGCACCGCCGAGCTGCTGAAAGTCACCGAGGAGGCCCTTTACCTCGGCATCAAGCAGGCGGTCACCGGCAATCGCATCGGCGACATCTCGCACGCCGTGCAGACCTTTGTCGAGGGCCATGGCTTCGGGGTCGTCCGCGAAATGGTCGGCCACGGGGTCGGCCGCGCGATGCATGAGGAACCGCAGATCCCCAACTTTGGACGCCGCAACACCGGCGAAAAGATCAAGTCGGGGATGACGCTCGCCATTGAACCCATGGTCAACCTCGGACGCCACGAGGTCCGCACCCTGGGGGATGGCTGGACGGTCGTCACCACCGACGGCACGCCCTCCGCCCACTTCGAACACACCGTGCTCACCACCGATTCCGGCCCCGAGATCCTCACGATTCCGCGGGCCTCCTGATTCACCCACTTTATTTAAACAACAACTCCTCGCCTCGCCGTAGCTCTCCAGAGCGAAGGCGGGTCAACAATCAACTCTCAACCAACCCTACCATGCCTCGTCTCCTCGGCGTAGAACTTCCCGCCAAAAAGAAAATCGGATACTCCCTCCGGTATATCTACGGCATTGGCCCCACGCGGGCCGACCAGATCATCGCGGCCGCCGGCCTCGATGCCAACATGCGCGCCTCGGACCTGACCGAGGAGCAGCTGAACAAGATTCTCCACGTCATCACCGACAACAAGTGGGTGGTGGAGGGCGATCTTCGCCGTGACATCGCCGGCAACCTGAAGCGCCTCCAGGCCATCAATTGCTATCGTGGCATCCGCCACCGCCGCGGTCTGCCCGTCCGCGGCCAGCGTACCAGCACCAACGCCCGCACCCGCAAGGGCCCCCGCAAGACCGTGGGTGTCACCAAGGCCGCCGCGCCTGCCAAAACAGCTTAATCCACATCTCCATGTCCGAAGAGAAATCCGCTCCTAAGAAGGAAAAGGCCCCCAAGAAGGCCGCTCCCGCCGCCGACACCGCCCCCGCGGCCGAAGCCAAGCCCGTCAAGGCCCCCACGGGCGCCAAGCCCTCCGAGGGCGAGGTTGCCGCCCCTGCCGCCGAAACCAAGCCCGTCGAGCTCGTGCACGGCGTGCCGAAGGCCGTCACCGCCGAGGACCTGCTCAAGGAGGAGCTTTCCACCATCAAGGTTCGCAAGGCCAAGGGCTCGAAGAACGTCAGCTCCGGCATCGCGAACATCGCCGCGACCTTTAACAACACGATCGTCTCGATCACCGACGCCAAGGGCAACGTCATCTCCTGGTCCTCGGCCGGCAAGTGCAACTTCCGCGGCTCGCGCAAGTCCACCGCCTACGCCGCCCAGGTCGTCGCCCAGGACGCCGCGCGCAACGCCATGGCCCACGGCCTCAAGGAGGTCCAGATCCGTGTCAGCGGCCCCGGCCTCGGCCGCGATTCCGCTATCCGCGGTCTCCAGGCGATCGGCCTCGAGATTTCCTCCATCATCGACGTGACCCCGGTGCCGCACAACGGCTGCCGTCCGCGCAAGCGCCGTCGCGTCTAATCCCGTTTTCAACCCGCCAACTATTTCTTACCATGGCTCGCTACACAGGACCATCCACCCGCATCAGCCGCCGTTTCGGCCAGTACATCATTGGCTCGGCCAAGGTGCTTGAGCGCCGCAATTTCCCGCCCGGCCAGCACGGCCCGAAGTCGCGCCGCAAGCTCTCCGAGTATGCCGTCGGCCTCGCCGAGAAGCAGAAGCTCCGCTACATCTACGGCCTGCTCGAGCGCCAGTTCCGCCGCACGTTCGCCATCGCCAAGCGCGAGCGCGGCGTCACCGGCGAGCGCTTCCTCCAGCTCCTCGAGACCCGCCTCGACAGCGTCGTCTACCTCCTCGGTTTCGCCAAGAGCCGCGCCGCCGCCCGCCAGCTGGTCAACCACGGCCACGTGCGCGTCAACGCCCACAAGGTCGACATCGCCAGCTACACCGTCGTGCAGGGCGACGAGATCGAGATCAAGGCCGTGAATTCCTCCCGCCAGCTGGCCACCCGCGCCATCGAGGAAAACCGCGCCCGCGTCGTCCCCGGCTGGCTCACGCGCAACGACGAGGCCCTCAAGGGTACCGTCACGCGCCTGCCCACCCGCGACGAGATGGAACCCTCCATCAACGAGCAGCTCATCGTCGAGTACTACTCGCGCTTCTGATCCCGCCCGGCCGGCCGCCGCCCCCTCCTTCGTCAGTCCAAACTCAAATATTATTCCTCCCATGCCCAAGCGTCTCGGAAAATTCGAAATTCCCTCCAAGCTCACCAAAATCGAGGAGGGCTCCACCGACACCTACGCCAAGTTCATCGCCGAACCCTTCGAGGCCGGTTATGGCCACACCATTGGCAACTCCCTCCGCCGCGTCCTGCTCAGCTCCATCGAGGGCAGCGCCATCAGCTCGATCAAGATCGAGGGCGTGAACCATGAGTTCCAGTCCGTCGACGGGGTCGTCGAGGATGTGACCGACATCGTCCTCAACCTGAAGAAGATCCTCATCGTCTCCGAGAAGCGCGAGGCCGTGCGCCTCCACCTCAAGGTGAACAAGGAGGGCCCGGTCACCGCCGCCGACATCCAGGCCGACGCCAACATCAAGATCGTCAACCCCGACCAGGTCATCTGCACGCTCGACCACAAGCGCTCCTTCGAGGCCGACATCGAGATCAAGACCGGTCGCGGCTATTGCCCCGGCGAGAACAACAAGAAGGAAGAGCAGGCCATCGGCGTCATCCCGATCGACTCCCTCTTCTCCCCCGTCCGCCTCGTCCGCTACTCGGTCGAGAACACCCGTGTGGGCCAGATCACCGACTACGACAAGCTCGTCCTCGAGGTCTGGACCGACGGCCGCATCACCCCAGACGACGCCCTCAAGCAGTCCGCCTCGATCCTCAAGCACCATCTCGACGTGTTCGACCGCGTCTCGCAGGAAGCCTACGAGTTCGAGAGCGTCGCCGCCGAGGTCTCCGAGGAGCAGAACAAGCTCCGCAAGCTCCTCAATATGTCGGTCAACGAGATCGAGCTGTCCGTCCGCGCGGCGAACTGCCTGAACAACGCCAACATCACCACCGTCGGCGAGCTGGCCATGAAGACCGAGCAGGAGATGCTCAAGTACCGCAACTTCGGCAAGAAGTCCCTCAACGAGATCAAGGAAAAGCTCGAGGCCCTCGGCCTGTCCCTCGGCATGAAGTTCGACGAGCGCCTCCTCGACACGAAGAAGGAAGCCTGAGACGAAGCAGCGAGCATCGAGTAGCGGGTAGCGAGCATGGCTCCACCGCTGCTCTTTTCTACTCACTAATCAATACCGCTACTCACTACTAATTCGGTCCTCGCGCCGTCCGCTGCCGCCCAACGCTGCGACCGGATTGCCGATCGGGGGCCGATCACCATAACACCCAATGCGTCACAATAAACATCACGCCTCCCTCGGCGTCACCCGCGAGCACCGCAAGGCGATGCTCTCCAACATGGGCGCCTCGCTCATCCGCCACGGTCGCATCGAGACCACGCTGACGAAGGCCAAGGCCCTCCGTCCCTTCATCGAGAGGGTCATCACCAAGGCCAAGAAAGCCGCGGCCGCGACTGAGAAGAAGGACGCCCTCCACCTGCGCCGCATGGCCCTCAAGGACATTCGCGACGAGTCGGCGGTCACCCTCCTCTTCAACGAGAAGGCCGCCCAGTTCGCGAAGCGTTCCGGTGGTTACACCCGCATCTACAAGCTCGGACCGCAGCGCATCGGCGACGCCGCCGAGATGGCCCTGATTGAGTTCGTCGGGGCCGAGGACACGGGTTACTCCAAGTCCCGGGGCAAGAAGAAGGCCGCCAAGAAAGCCAAGCCCGCCGCCGAAGCCGCTCCCGCGACCGAGGCCCCCAAGGCCGGCGAAGCCAAGAGCTGAGCTCCGGTTTAGTCCTTTCTCTCAACGCGCCGACCATCCGTCGGCGCGTTTTTATTTCCCCCTTGGCGTTTGGGTGGGATAGTCTGAATCTCCCTTCCGCCGCCATGCCCCCGAGCTTCACTTTTGACGTCATAATCTACGGCCTGCTGGTCCTGGGTGTGTTCGGCTTCCTCTGGGTCTATTACGATCGCCGCGACCGGGCCTTCTACGACAATGAGCGCCGCCGGATCACCTTCCACTGCATCCGCTGCGACCACCTCTACACCGAAAAGCGCGGAACCGACACGGCGCCATGCCCCAAGTGCGGCCACCCCAATACCCGGCTTAAATTTTAGACCGCACCGGCCAAAATTATCAGAACGAGTGAAACGGCCACGGCGAATTCTTGATCTGACGTTCCGGTCATCCTGATATTTTTGTCCGCTCAGTTCGCTCTCCATGTTGAAACGCCTCCTCCTGTCCCTCGGCCTGATCTTCGCCGCCACCGTGCACGCCGCGACGCCATTTGCGGCGATGCTTGATGCCTATTACGAGGAATACCTCGCCCTGTTCCCGCTCGATGCCGCCACGTATGGTGACAATGACCCGCGCCACGAGGCGATCTGGCCCAATGACCTAAGCGCCGGGCACCGCGCCCAGGTCGCGGCCATGTGCGACAAGTACCTGGCGGCGCTCGCCGGCTATGACCGGGCGGCCCTGAATCCTTCCGAGCAGCTGAGCTACGATACCCTCAAGTGGAACCTCACGGCGCGGCGGGATCTTCTTGCACAGATATTCCACCTGCTGCCCGTCAACCAATTCTCCAGCCCGCCCCTGATCTTCGCCCAGGCGGCCTCGGGCCGGAGCTTGCATCCCTTCAAGACCGCCCGCGATTTCCGTAATTTCATCAGCCGCGCCCGGGGGTTCAGCCAGTGGGTGGACACCGCCATTGTCAACATGAGGGAGGGTATGACGCGGGGGGTGGTGCAGCCGAGAATCCTGATGGAGCGGGTCCTGCAGCAGTTTGAACCGCTCATGGCGGACGATCCGGCGGGTAACATCTTGTTCGCGCCGCTTGAAATGCTGCCGGCGGACCTGACCCCGGGGGAAAGGAAGCAACTCAGGCACGATTACGGCGCCGCCATCCGCGACCTCATGATCCCGGCCTACACCCGGCTGCATGATTTCATCCGGACGGAATATCTGCCGCGGTGCCGTGACACCGCCGGTATCGGCGCGCTGCCCGGCGGGGCCGCGGCCTATGCCAGTGCGGTCCGCTGGCAGACCACCACGGACCTGACCCCCGACCAGATCCACGAGATCGGCCTGCGCGAAGTCGCCCGCATCCGGGGCGAGATAGACGTCGTGCGCCAGCGGGTTGGCTTCAAGGGCACACTGGAGGAGTTTCTGACCTTCGTGGCGTCGGATCCGCAGTTTGCCCCGTTTAAGACGGAGGAGGAGATCCTCCGCGCCTACCGCGCCATCGAGGGCCGCATCGTGGCGCAAATGCCCAGGTTCTTCGGCCACCTGCCCAGGACCAGGTTTGAGGTGCGGGCCACGGAGAAGTTCCGCGCGGCCACGGCGTCACATGATTACAGCCCCGGCACACCCGACGGGCAGCGCCCGGGCGTGTTCAATGTACCGATCGTCACGCCGCAGACCTACCGGTCAACCCGCATGGAGAATCTTTTCCTGCACGAGGCCATCCCCGGGCACCATTTCCAGCTTTCGCTGGCGCTGGAAAACACCGCGCTGCCCAAGTTTCGCCGCTTCGATGCCAACAATGCCTACGCGGAGGGCTGGGGGCTCTATACCGAAAGGATGGGCAGCGAGCTGGGGCTCTACACCGACCCCTACCAATATTTCGGCATGCTGCTGGGCGACATGCATCGGGCGGTGCGGCTGGTGGTGGACACCGGGATGCATGCCAAGGGCTGGAGCCGGGAGCAGGCGCTGGCCTATTCGGCGGCGAATGAGGGCGGCGGCCCGGAAGCCCATGTGGCCAAGATTGAGCGCTACATGGCAGCTCCGGGACAGGCACTGGGCTACAAGATCGGCCAGTTGAAAATCATCGAATTGCGGGACCGGGCGGAGAAGGCTCTGGGCGCCCGGTTCAGCCTGCCGGCCTTCCATGACCGGATCCTGATGGAAGGGGCCCTGCCGCTGGCGGTTCTGGAGGCCCATGTGCAACGGTGGATTGAGGAGAGCCGGTAGCCCCAGCTGGCGGGAGGCTGTGTCAGGCCGGGGATTGGGATTGATTCGCCCGCGGCGAGTGCCTCATAACTTCGCATGGCACAGACAATCGCCGTACTCGATTTCGGTTCCCAACTGACGCAGGTCATCGCCCGCCGCATCCGCGAGTGTCAGGTCTATTCGAAGATCTACCACTACAGCACGCCGGCCGCCAAACTTCGTGAGGAGGGCGTCGTTGGCATCATCCTCTCCGGCGGCCCGCAGAGCGTCTACGCCAAGGCCGCCCCTCATCCCGACCCGGAAATCTTCAAGCTCGGCGTGCCGGTGCTCGGCATCTGCTACGGCGTGCAGCTCATGGGCTATTTCCTGGGCGGCAAGGTCGCCCTCAGCAAGGCGCGGGAATACGGCCACGGCCAGCTGACGATCAAGAAGCCGGGCAAGCTTTTCGCCGGCCTGCCGCGCCGGCTGCGCATCTGGAATTCCCACGGCGACAAGCTCACCAAGCTGCCGCCCGGTTTTGTCGCCACTGCGGTGTCCGACAACTCGCCGTACTCTGGCATCGAGGATGTGCGACGCGGGTTCTACGGCATCCAGTTTCACCCCGAGGTGTTCCACACTGAGCGCGGGGTGGACATGATCCGCAATTTTCTCGTCAAGGTCTGCGGCGCGAAACAGGACTGGACGACCCGGGACTTCATCGCCCACGCCGTGGCCGGGATTCGAGCCAAGGTGGGGAAGGGCCGCGTGCTCCTCGGGCTCTCCGGCGGTGTTGACTCCTCCGTCGCCGCCGCGCTGCTGCACAAGGCCATCGGCAAGCAGCTCACCTGCGTCTTTGTGGACAACGGGCTGCTCCGCAAGGATGAGCGCAAGTACGTCGAGGCGCTCTACAAGAGGAATTTCCACATCGACCTGCGCGTGGTCGACGCCTCGGCTCTCTTCCTGAAGCGACTCAAGGGCGTCAGCGAGCCCGAGACCAAGCGCAAGATCATCGGACGGACCTTTGTCGAGGTCTTCGAAAAGACGCTCAAGAAGATCGGGCACCACGCCGAGTTCCTGGGGCAGGGGACGCTCTACCCGGATGTCATCGAGAGTGTCTCGATCGCCGGCAATCCCGCGTCGCTGATCAAGACGCACCACAATGTCGGCGGCCTGCCCGCGCGGATGAAGCTCAAGCTCATCGAGCCGCTCCGCGAGCTCTTCAAGGACGAGGTCCGCCTGGTCGGCGCCGCGCTCGGATTGCCCAAGGAGGTTGTCTGGCGCCAGCCGTTCCCCGGCCCGGGCCTTGGGGTTCGCGTCATGGGCGACATCACCGCCGACAAGCTGGAAATCCTCCGCAACGCGGACGCGGTGTTGCAGGAGGAAATGATGAAGAACGGTTACTACTGGAAGGTCTGGCAGTCGTTTGCCGTGTTCCTGCCGGTTAAGACCGTCGGCGTCTTCGGCGATGAGCGCACTTATGACTACGTCATCGCGCTGCGCATCGTGGAGAGCATCGATGCGATGACCGCCGACTGGGCCCGGATTCCCCACGACGTCCTGCAGCGGATTTCCAGTCGTATTACCAACGAGGTGCGCGGGGTCAGCCGGGTGGTCCTTGATATCAGTTCCAAGCCCCCGGCGACGATCGAATGGGAGTAGTTTCCCGTTGCGAATGGCGGCACCGGCGCCAATTTCTCCTGTCATAACACCCCGTATGAAAGTCCGCCGTCTTTGCGCCTTTGCCGCCTTGCTCCTGCTCGCCCGGCTGTCCGCCACGGCCGACACCACCGACATGTGGCTGGCCAAGGCCCGGGCCTATCTGGGCAGCGAGAGCGCCCTCAATGCGGTCAACAGCCTGCATTTTGAGGGGGCGGTCGAGGCCACGGAGCGGGTGGCCGATCCGGCTGACTCCAGCAAGGTGATCGAACGGCCGATCCGCCTCGCCATTGACATCGTTTTCCAAAAGCCGATGCAGCAGCGCCAGATCATCCGGTCCGAAAAGGTCGAGCGCACCACCAGCCTGGATGGGTCCGAAGCCTGGGAGCGGGTGAGTGACCGGACCAACCAGAATCTGCCCCGAATCCAGCTCCTTGATCTCGCCGGGATCAAACGCCTGCGGGCCACCACCATCGAGAACCTCAGCTTTTATTCGAATCAGGGTCACCATATGCGCCAGGTCCGGCTGCTGGGTGACGCCACGGTGGATGAGATTGCCTGCGTGAAGCTCTCCTTCACCCACACCAGCAACATCGTCTTCATCCGGTATTTTGAAAAATCCACCGGCCGGCTGGTCAAGACCGAGCTCGACAGTGGCGGTGAAATCCGGGAGCAGGGCGAGATGATGGTCAACGGCATCCGCTTCCCCCGCAAGGTGGTCAACAAGACGGCGGATGGTAACTCCACGATCATTTCGTTTGATAAGGTGACGGTGAACGAGCGGTTCACCGCGGATACTTTCGCCGTTCCCCCCATCCCGACCCGGTAGTCGCGCAGCCGGTTGAGTCCGCTGTTGCGGTACCGACTATACATTTTCTACCAACGTCGAGGCGAGGGCCTTATGACCGCCGGATAGAGGCGCCCAGCCTAGGCTTTGCTTTGCAACAGGCCTGAATTCTGCTCTCTTAGCTGCCACCCCACCATGTCCAACGACGCGTCCATCAAGATCGACGGCAAAGAGTTTCCCTATCCGATGATGATAGGCAGCGAGGGCGAAAAGGCGGTCGATGTCCGCAACCTGCGCAAGGACACCGGCGTCATCTTTTACGACCAGGGTTACGGCAATACCGGCTCCTGCGAGAGCCAGGTGACCTTCCTCGACGGCGACCGGGGCATCCTGCGCCACCGGGGTTACCCGATCGAGCAACTGGCGATGCATTCCAATTTCATCGAGACGGCCTACCTGGTCATCTACGGGGAGCTGCCCACGGCCATCCAGCGCAGGAAATTCGGCGACTTGCTCCGGCAAAACGCCCATGTTGAGCCGCAGATGCAGCGCCTGTTCGAGGGCTACCCCAAGAACACCCCGCCCATGGTCGTGCTGGCCTCGCTGGTCGCCTCGCTGGCCGGGTATTATCCCGATCTAGCCACGAACAATTTCGAGAAGGACCTGCAGCACTTTGATCTCAGCGCCGCCATGGCGATCTCGAAGATCCGCACCCTGGGGGCGATGGTTTACCGGCATGGGCTCGGGCTGCCCTTCGTTCACCCCAAGAACCTGCCTTTCTGCGACAATCTGCTGCACCTGATGTTTTCCGAGCCCTACAGCGACTATGTGGCCATACCGGAGGTCACGCAGGCGCTGAACCTGATCTTGCTCATGCACGTCGACCATGAGCAGAACTGCAGCACGTCCACCGTGCGCATGGTCGGTTCCAGTGGGGCCAATCTCTTCACCTCGCTCGCCGCGGGCATCGGCGCGTTGTCCGGTCCGCTGCATGGCGGGGCCAACACCGCCGTGATGAACATGCTCCAGTCCATCCACGACGAGCACGACGACGGCACCCGCTTCATCGAGGCGGCCAAGGGCGGCTCCAAGAGCAACCGGCTCATGGGCTTCGGCCACGCGGTCTACCGCAACTTTGACCCCCGGGCCAAGGTCATCGGCGAAGCCTGCAGCGTGGTGCTGAAGAAACTCGGCAAGTCCGACCCGCTGCTCGACATCGCCCACAACCTCGAGCAGGCCGCGCTGAAGGACGACTACTTCGTCTCGCGCAAGCTCTATCCCAACGTCGATTTCTACTCGGGCATCATTTTCCGGGCCCTCGGCATCCCGACCAACATGTTCACGGTCATGTTTGCCATCGGCCGGGCCCCGGGCTGGATCGCCAACTGGCGCGAGGTGGCCTCCAATCCCAAGGGCCGGATCTACCGTCCCCGGCAGGTTTACATCGGCCCGGTCAAGCGTGACTACGTGCCCATGCCCCAGCGCGGTTGAGGTCGGTCTGTGACCGGGCGACTGGGCCGTGGCCCGTCCTACTTCTTCTCCGGCGGCTGGTGCAAAATCTCGTCGAGCGTCAGGCCGCTTAGTTGCTCAAGGCCTTTCAGCAGCCGCCAGAGGGCAAAGACCATGATGATCATGCTGGGCACGACGATGACCGGCCAGCTCCACAGGGTCATGCGCCCCAGCTCGGCGTTGAATTCGGGCGTGTCGGGCATGCTTTTGATCAGGAATCGCGCCAGGCCGAAATTCAGCACGGCACTGAGCACAAACGAGCTGGCCAGCAGCCAGCTGGAATTGCTGAGCAGGCTCAGGAAGGCCGGGCGCTGTCCCTTGGCGTCCAAGGCCGCCTCCACGCGCGGCACATTGATCACCTGCTCGTTGAACAGCATCGTGCGCACGAGGGGTTTCTTGGTCCATTGCGACACCACCACGGTCAGGCCGATCAGCGTCGGCACCACCGCCTCCTTCACCGCAAACCAGAAGGGGGCGAGTTTCATCAGTCCCAGGCCGCCGGTGGCGAGGGTGCTCGCAAACCCGAGGGCGGCCAGAAAGTTGAAATTCCGGCGCTTGATCAGGTCGTAGACGCCGTAGGCGAGGGGGAAGGACAGGGCGACGATCAGGGCCGTCTTGGGCCCCAAACGCTCAGAGAACTTGGACAGGATCAGGGCCGGGGCCGCCACGGTGCAGGCGAGATTCAGCAGCAGGTTTTCTTTCTGGGGCGGTGTGGCGGCAGGGGTGGACATTTCGCTTTTGCCAAGCAGAGAGGCCGGCGCCTTACTGGTCAACCTTCCCCTCATGATCTTGCTCGGCCTCAACATCGACCATGCCGCCACCTTGCGCCAAGCCCGCTACCGGCAGGCTGGAATGACGCACGGCGGCAACGTCGAGCCTGATCCCGTGACCCTCGCTTTCCTGAGCGAAAAGGCCGGGGCCGACGGCATCACCGTCCATCTCCGCGAGGATCGCCGCCATATCCAGGACGAGGACGTCAACCGCCTCGCCGTCGCCAAGTCCACCCGGCTTAACCTGGAGATGGCCTGCACCCCGGCCATGACGGCGCTCGCCCTTAAGCTGAGGCCGCATTCCGTTTGTCTCGTGCCGGAAAGCCGCGAGGAGATCACGACCGAGGGCGGGCTGGACGTGGTGAAACACCGCGACAAGGTCGCCCGGGTGACCGACGCCATGAATGCCGCCGGCATCAAGACCAGCCTCTTCATCGACCCGGAGCCCGAGCAGATTGCCATGGCGGTCAAGCTGAAGGCTCCGTGGGTTGAACTGCACACCGGGGCCTACGCCAACGCCTATCATGGGGCCGGCCGGGCGGCCGAATTCGCCAGGCTCGTGGCCGGCGCGAAACAGGCCCACGCCGCCGGGCTTGTGGTCAACGCCGGCCATGGTATCAATTACGTGAACATCGCGGAAATCCGCACCATCCCCCATCTGCACGAACTGAACATCGGCCACAGCATCATCAGCCGCGCCCTCTTCACGGGCATTGAGGAAGCCGTGCACACGATGAAAAAATTGATGAACCCATGAGCCTCGTCCTTCCGCCCGGCGGCACCCTGATCGGCCTTGGCTGTGACCTCATCGAGGTCGGGCGCATCAAGAGCGTGCTCGAGCGGCACGGCGACCGTTTCCTCAAGCGGGTTTTCACCGAGGAAGAGCAGGCCTACTGCAACGGAATCAAATACTCGCACAAGCACTACGCGGCGCGCTGGGCGGCCAAGGAGGCGGTTTCCAAGGCCTTCACCACCGGCATCGGCCCCCATCTCGACTGGACCTCCATCTCGGTCTACCACGGCGAGCGCCAGCAGCCGCTGGTCCGGCTCGACGCCAAGGCCGCGGCCCTGCTCGAGGAGGTCGGCGCCACTCACGTGTGGCTCTCGCTCTCGCACATCGACACCCATGCGATGGCGGTGGCCGCCTTGGTCAAACACTAGGAGCCGAAGATGAATCGAGTGCCTTCCCACCCGGTGCTGTCTTGTGCCGAGGCGAAGGCGCTGGAGTCACGCCTATTGCCCGACGAGGCAGCCGAGTGGGCAGCGATGCAACGGGCTGGAGAGATGGTTGCGCAGTCATCGTTGGAGGATTTCAAGGAAGTGGGCGGAATTCCGGCACAAGCCCGGTTGCTCGTGCTCGTTGGCAAAGGGCACAATGGTGGCGATGCGCTGCTGGCGGCCCGTGCGATTCTCGCCAGTCGAGCCGACGCCCGGGCCGTGGTGGTGCTATGCTTCGGGGCGACCGATCTACGCCAGCTGGCCGGCCGGGCCTTGGACTGGTTGAAACGCGATGCCCCGGGCCGGGTGGAGATTGTCGCGGCGGAGAAGGCCTTGGCGGGCAACGAGACCTATGCGTTGTGCCTGGACGGAATTTTCGGTTTTCAATTCCGAGCGCCGATGGATGCGGACACCGCCGCCCTGATCCTGCGGGTCAATGCCCATGCCGGCATCAAGCTGCGGGCGACCGTGGACCTGCCCAGCGGGGTGGGAGAGTCGAATGCCCCGACGATGTTCCGGGCGGATTTCACCTATGCGACGGGGATCGTCAAACTGCCGGTGCTTTCGCCGCGAGTCACCTCCATGGTCGGCCGGTTGCGCTATCTGGATCTGGGGTTCTTTGACGACGCTTCAGTGCCGGAGGCCAAGGAGCGCATCCTTACCACGCAGGTGCTCGCGCCGCTGACCGGGCTGCGCGCCTCGCAGACCGACAAGCGCACGTTTGGCCATCTGCTGGTCGTGGGTGGCTCACGCAACTACCCGGGAGCTGTGGTGCTGGCGGCCCGGGCCGCCCTGCGCAGCGGGGCAGGACTCGTCACCGCCTTTGTGCCGGAGCGGCTAGCGCCGGAATACGCGGCCCGTCATCCCGAGGCCATGTGGGTGGGTTGTCCCGAAACGGCCACCGGTGGCCTGGCAGCTGGCGCATTACCGCTGGTGAGGGAGCGGCTAGGTCGCGTCACCGCGCTGTTGATCGGCCCGGGGCTCGGGGCCGAACCCGCGACGCTCGCCTGGGTGGCGCAATTGGCCGGGGAGGTGGCCGTGCCCCTGGTATTGGATGCGGATGCGCTTCGCCCGGAAGTGATCGTCCGCGTAAAGGACAAACCGTTCATTGGCACGCCCCACGCCGGTGAATTCCAGCGCATCGCCCCGGAGCTGTTCACCGCCGGCCGGTTCACGGCCCCGCACGGCATCCTCGTGTTGAAGGGTCCCATGACCCGGGTGACGGATGGAAAGATCATTTACCACAGTCCCTTTGGCGGCCCCGTGCTGGCCCGCGGCGGCAGCGGTGACATCCTGGCCGGGCTGATCGGCGGCCTGCTGGCGCAAAAGCCGGAAGACCTCCTGCTGGCGGCCTGCCGGGGGGTGGTGTGGCACGGCCGGGCGGCGGATTTCCTGGCTCGCGCCCGGGGGCAGGTCGCCATAGAGATTTCGGAAATCCTCGAGCAGCTCGGGCCGGCGCTCACTTCCTAACCATGGCAGACACTTTGACCGAGCGGCAGGCGTTCATGATCCTGAACGACCTGCCCAACATCGGCCCCATCACCCTCAACCGGCTGCTGCAGGAGCTGGGCGGAGATCCCCGCGACATTCTCGCGGCGGAAAAGCGCCGGTTGGAGTCCGTGCGCGGAGTCGGCCCGGAGACGAGCGCCGCACTGCTGAACTGGCGGACGCACTTCGACCTGGCCCGCGAGGAGGAGCGGCTGGCCAAGGCGGGGGCGGTCTTCATCACCAGCCGCGATGAGGGGTACCCGAAAATGCTGAAGGAAATCCACGACCCGCCGATCGGGCTCTACCGGAAGGGCGGTTATCTTTTCACGCAGCCGTGCATCGCCGTCGTGGGCAGTCGGCGCACGACGCTGTATGGGCAGTCGGTCGCCAAGAAGCTCGGGGCGGAGCTGGCGCGGTTGGGGTTTTGCGTGGTGAGCGGACTGGCCCGGGGCATCGACACGGCGGCCCATGAAGGGGCCTTTTCAGTGGGCGGGAAGACGGCGGCGGTGCTCGGTTGCGGCATAGACATCGTCTATCCTCCCGAGAATCTCGACCTCTACCGGCGCATTGCCGAGACCGGAGCAGTGCTGTCCGAATTCCCGTTTGGCCGGAAGGCGGACAAGCAAAGCTTTCCTATGCGCAACCGGGTGGTCTCGGGCATATGCGAGGGGGTCGTCGTCGTGGAAAGCGACGTGCAGGGCGGGGCGATGATCACGGCGCGTTTCGCCGGCGAGCAGGGCCGGCTGATCTTTGCGGTGCCGGGTCGCATTGACCAGTCCACCAGCCAGGGCTGTCACCAACTGATCCGCGACGGCGCGACACTGCTGACCAGTGTGGACGATATCCTGAACGAACTGAATTACCTCGATGGCCTGCGGCCCAAGGCGATCGCCACGGAGGGTGAACCAAGCGTGTTGGAGCAATTGCTGCCGCAGCTCGAGGAGAAGGAGCGCCGGGTGTACGACTGCTTCAAGGGCGGCTCGCTGCTTGGCATTGATGCACTGGCGTCGGCCACGGGCTTGCCCGCGCAGGAGATTTCCGCCGCACTGATGCTGCTGGAATTGAAGAAGCTGGTGGCCAAGAGGGCGGACGGAACCTTTGAGGCGCGCGGCTGATCCGTCCGGGCACGAAAAAGCTCCAGCCGGGGAGGGCTGGAGCTCGGTAGGAGTGGTGCCCGGATTAGTTGCCGGAACGGATGCGCTCGGCCTCGGCCTTGGCCGCAGCCTCACGGGCCTTGTAGTCTTCGAGTTGCTTCGCCTTGCGAAGGGCGGCGGCCTCCTCGGCGCGCAGGCGGGCGACCTCGGCCTCGGCGGCCTCGGCGCGCTGGCGGGCGGCCAGGATCTCATGGTCCTCGACGGATTTTCCCTGGGAGATCATCCGCTGACGATGGGCCTCTTCCTGGGCGCGTTCCTTGGCGAGGGATTCCTCGGCGATGCGGCGCTCGTACTGGATCTCGGAAACGCGGCGATCCTGTTCATTGCCGGCCGCGCCACCGATGATGGCACCCGCGGCGGCGCCGGCGAGCGCACCCTTGTCCGTTTCACCGGACTGGTGCCCGATGATGCCACCGATGATGGCGCCGGCCACGGCGCCGGCCACCGCACCTTGCTGCGTATTGGGGCTGGTATCGGAAGCGCAGCCGGAAGTTAGTAAAGCGCTGATGATCAATGAAGAGCCAGCGCACAGCGAAATTATCTGACGATATTTGTTCATGATTTTAGGTCAATTTTCTGACTGGCCATGACCGATTTTGTTCCGGTGCGGATCAGCCCGGAGGCCAACCGAGCGGGCGCTGACCGAGCAAATGAACATGCAGATGGGGCACGGTCTCGCCACCGTTGGGGCCGCTGTTGATCACGATGCGATAACCCGACTCGGAGATGCCGAGTTTCCGGGCCAGGGCGGAGGCCGTGAGCAGCAAATGCCCAAGCACGGCCTGGTCGGCCGGGGTGGCGGCTGCGATCCGGGGGATGGGCTTTTTCGGAATCACCAGCACATGCACGGGGGCCTGCGGATTGATGTCGTGGATGGCAATGCAGAGCTCGTCCTCGTGTGCCAGTTTGGCGGGGATTTCCTTGGCAATGATCTTCTGGAAGAGCGTCATGGTCGGCCTAGAGGAACAGCAGGTTCAGATTCGCGCTGCGACGGGAGCGGGCCGCGGCGAGATCGCGGATGAGCGAGAGGGAATCGTCGTACTCGCGCTGGCGGCGCTCGGTCCAGCGCCTGTTCGGCGGGCAGTGGGCGATGCGCAGGTTGGTGACGAGCAGGGTGGACTCGGGGAAAGCCGCGAGGCTCTTCAGCCCCTGCATGACGCCGGCCCGGGCGAAAAGCGGCGAGGCGCCGTGGTCATCGGCCCCGGCGTCCCAGTGAAAAAAACCGTGCTGCGATTGCGCGGAGCAAAGGCGGGCGAAGAGCCGGGCCGCCGCGGCGACAAAGGTCGGATCCCCGGGGCCCCGCTGTTCCGCCTCGCCCAGGCTCGTGGCGATGGCGTCATCGATCTGCTGCGCCAGGTAGAGGTCGTGCCCGGTGAGCGGGGCGAAGAGAGCGTTGAGGAAGTGCAGCCGGCGCAGTTGGGGGGAGCGCGTCATTTCTTGGTCTTCGGTGTAGCACCGTGGCCGCCGGGGGCAAGACTGCTGATTTCGTGCACGAACTCGGAGACGTCGCGGAATTCCTTGTAGACCGAGGCGAAGCGGACGTAAGCGACTTGGTCCATCTTGCGGAGGCGTTGCATGACGTGTTCGCCGATGGCCTGGGTGGGCACCTGGCTGTCATAGCGGGCCTCGACGGCGTCGATGACGTCCTCGACCAGCATGGAGATCTGCTCGGTGTCGATCGGGCGCTTGTGGCAGGCGGCGCGCACGGCGCCGATGAGCTTTTCGCGCAGGAAGGGCTCCTGGCGGCCGTCGCGCTTGACCACGACGAGAGTGTCACGGACGAACTCCTCGTTGGTGGTGTAACGGTGGCCGCACTCGAGGCATTCGCGGCGGCGGCGGATGGAATTGCCGTCGCGCGCGATGCGCGAGTCGATCACCTTGTCTTCAATGGAGGTGCACTTGGGGCAGCGCATGGTGGGTCAGTTGAGGGCGAGGAAGTTTTGCAGGATCCGCATGCCGCCTTCGGTGGCGATGGATTCCGGGTGAAATTGGACCCCGTGAACCGAAAATTGTTTATGCTGGAGGCCCATTATTTCCCCGTCGGGCGACTCGGCGGTGATTTCCAGGCAATCCGGCAGGCTGGAGCGCTCCACGAGCAGGGAGTGGTAGCGGGTGGCGGTAAAGGGCGAGGGCAGGTCGCGGAAAACGCCCCGGCGGGTGTGGGTGATGGGGGAGAGCTTGCCATGCATCTGGCGCGGCGCCCGGATGACCTTGCCGCCGAAAAGCTGACCGATGGACTGGTGTCCGAGACAGACGCCGAGCACGGGAATCTTGCCCGCAAAAGTCTTGATGATGTCGAGACTTACGCCGGCGTCGGAGGGGGTGCAGGGACCGGGCGAAATCAGCACCCGGGAGGGTTTCAGTCGCACCGCTTCGGCCGGGGTCAGCTCGTCATTCCGGAAAACGCGCATGCTCACGCCCAGTTGGCCGAAATATTGGACCAAGTTGAAGGTGAAGGAATCGTAGTTGTCTATGACTAGCAGCACTTTTCGCAACGATAGCCGGCAATTGACAGGGGGTCAAGCTTACGGGCAGGGTGGGAGGGCTGAATGAGTGACACTTTCCAACTAATCAAGACCGATACTGGCACGGCCGCCCGGCGCGGGCGGTTGCGGACGCTGCACGGCGCCATTGAGACCCCCATCTTCATGCCGGTCGGCACCCAGGGGACAGTGAAGTCGCTGACCCCCGCGCAGATCAAGGAGACCGGCGCGCAGATCATCCTTGGCAACACCTACCACCTGAACCTGCGGCCGGGATCCGACCTGATCCGCGATCTGGGTGGGCTGCACCGCTTCATGGGCTGGGATGGCCCGATCCTGACCGACAGCGGCGGGTTTCAGGTCTTCAGCCTGGCGAAATTGCGGGACATCAAGGAGGACGGCATCGCCTTCTCGTCGCACCTGGATGGCACGAAACTGTTCCTCGGCCCACGCGAGGTGATGACCATCCAGGCCAACCTCGGGTCCGACATCGCGATGGTACTCGACGAGTGTCCGCCCTGGCCCTGCACCCGCGAGGAGTGCCGCCGTGCCGTGGATCGCAGCCATCGCTGGGCGCAGGACTGCAAACAGATCGCCACCGACAACGGGTTCCTCGGCTCCGGGCATCACGTCTTCGCCATCGTGCAGGGCTCGACCTTCGACGATCTCCGCCGGGAGGCGGCCGAGTCTTTGGCCGTGCTGGATTTTCCGGGCTACGCAGTCGGGGGCGTGAGCGTGGGGGAACCGGAACCCGAGATGCTCAAGCAGGTGGCGGCGGCGACGCCCTATCTGCCGGTGCACAAGCCGCGCTACACGATGGGCCTGGGCACGCCGCCGCAGATCCTGAAGATGATCGCATTGGGCGTGGACATGTTCGACTGCGTGCATCCGACCCGGGTGGCGCGCAACGGCGCGGCCTTCACACCGGACGGCCTGATCAACCTGCGCAACGAGCGCTATCGCGCCGATTCGCAGCCGGTGGTCGAGGGCATGGACAACTACACTTGCCGGAATTTCTCCCGCGCCTACCTGCGGCATCTCGTCATGGCCAACGAGATCCTCGCCTGCACGCTGCTGACGCTGCACAACGTCCATTTCTACCTCGACCTGATGGCGCAGGCGCGGGCCCACATCGAGGCCGGTGACTATGCGGTGTGGCACCGGGCCTGGATCGAGCGCTACGAGACCGGCGAGCGGGCTGGCTGAAACAGTTCAGCGTAAAACCCGGGCCGCGATTTGAGGTGATGGCCTTACTTCCCCTCGCTCGACTTGGGTACGGGTGTGCGGATATCCGGGTGCTTTACCGCGCCGGTAATCCGCCCGTTGGCCGCGGTAATCTCAATCTCGGTCGTAGCCGCTCCCGTCCCAAGCTCCACGGCCACATTCGCGACCTGGACGCCCCGTTCCATGCTCATGCTAGGTCGTTTTATGTTCGACCGGGTCGTGCTGATGGCAGCCTTCAGCTGCGGGGGAGTGACCGACAGCACGTATTGCCCCGCGGGCAAGTTATCGAAGATGAATTGGCCCGACTTGTCCGTCGTGGCATGAATGACCCTGCCACCGGGATTCTTTTTCACGATGATATCGACGCCGGGAATCGGATTGGGGGTGGCTGATGCAATGCCTGCGAGCAAACCGGTGAAGATAACCGCGAAGGCGGATGCCCGGGCAGAGGAGAAGATAGTTTTCATTTTATTTGGGACGTTGGTCAGCGTTTTGTGGGCCTGGGGGAATCATTCTCCGAGACCATTCCGCGGAGGGTCACGGGTTCGCGTCCCACGGTGAAATCATAGGTAATCGGCCCCGTCTTCTTCAGCGTCGTGCCTGAGGCTGTGATCGACAGTTGGTCCGGGGTTGGTTTGCCGGCCTTGCGAGCGACGGAGACCCAATACTGGCCGGGTTCCTTGATCACCACGATGAACTTACCTTTCGCGTCACTGGTGCCCACGACAGAGATACTGCCACCGGGGTTCTTGCCCAGTTTCACGTCAACGCCCGGGATTGGCTCTCCGGCATAAACCACTGAACCGGTCAGCAGCAGCCCCATGAACAGGGCGCGGAAAGAGCGGGTGAATACAGGATTTTTTTCAAGCGTAGCTGAAGTCGGGATCTTATTCGTCATGACAGGATCTTACTTTGGATGGGTTCGCTCATGCGACTTGGGGTAAGTGCTGGCCCCAATCGCCCCGATGCGTTTCAGCTAATGCTCAAAGCCGGCCCGATCCTACACGGCGCGAAGGCCCGTGGCAACCTGACGGCCCAGACTCACGGCGCTTTATGGCAATAGCAAGGGCCATAAGGTCCGGCCTGCCTCCAGCCGGAGCCTCCTGCCCACCGCGCCCGAGGCGTATTCAGTTGCTCATGACGGGTCAGCCGCTAGGCCAAGGCGCCGGTTAACCCTCCGGGCAGGATTTTCACCTCCGCAACCCCGTCCCCATGCATAAATTTGCCGTTCTCACCTGCCTTGCCGCCCTCTGCCTGTCCACGGTCCGTGCGGACAAAACTACCGGGCCGGGACCAACGCCCGCCCGGGGTGGCCTGCGCTACACCATCGCCGTCACAAAATTCCAGAACCACTCGAGTTATGCCGGGCAATTCGCCCTGGCCGATACCTTCGGCGCGGTGCTCACTGATTCCCTCCTCCAGACAGAGCGGTTCATCGTCATCGGCGAAGCCGACATGCGCCTCGCCGCCCTCGCCGAGCAGGAATCCGTCACCAGCAGGCAGGCGGCCGGCGGGGACAAGGCGCCGGTGGCGGGCAACCTGACCCCCGCCCAATTGCTCGTGAAGGGCGAGATCATGAACTTTCAAGACGGCACGGCCGGCAGCACCGGCGGCATCGGCATCGGGGGCCTCCGTCTCGGCGCCGCCTCCCGCACCGCGGAGATCAACGCCGTGATCTATTTTGTCGATTCCACCACGGGGCAGGTCAAGGCCTCCAAGAAGGTCGTGGGCAAGATCAAGAGCAGTTCGAAGACCATCGGCCTAAGCAAGGGGCTGCTGGACGGGGACCTGGGCAGTTTCAAGCAGACCAACGTGGGCAAGGCCATGGATGCCGCCGTCGACCAAGCCGTCGCCTTCTGCATTGCGCAGCTCGAAACCCTCCCCTGGACGGCCAATGTGATTCTCCTCCGGGACGACAAGATCTATTTCAACCGCGGGCGGCGCGAGGGCGTCGCGGTCGGGCAGGTGTTCAAGGTGGGCACCGCCGAGATCCTGCGCGACCCCGGCACCGGGGAAGTGCTGGACAACAACTTCACCGAGACTGCCCAGATCCGGGTTGAGAGCATCAAGGAGAAACTGGCCATCTGCACGCTCATCGCCGGCAGTGGCATCGAGAAGGGCATGGCGGTTTCGCCGGTCAATTAGCCCGCGTTGGCCCCAGATCTCTCCCGGCGCGACCCCGTGGTGTGGCGCAAGATTTGCTGGCTAGCCCCCGGGCATTTACCTACATCCATCCCATGCGCATACTTGTCACGGGTGGGGCGGGATTTTTGGGCAGCCATTTGTGCGACCGGCTGCTGGCCGACGGCCACGAGGTCGTCTGCCTCGACAACCTGTTCACCGGCTCCAAGGCCAACATCGCGCACTTGGCCGCCAATCCGAACTTCGAGTTTGTCCGCCACGACATCATCGACCCGTTCAAGTATGAGGTGGACCAGATCTACAACCTCGCCTGCCCGGCCTCGCCACCGCACTACCAGTTCAACCCGATCAAGACCACCAAGACGTCGGTCATGGGCGCGATCAACTGCCTCGGGCTGGCCAAGCGCGTGAAGGCCCGCGTGTTCCAGGCGAGCACCTCGGAGGTCTATGGCGATCCGAGCGTCCACCCGCAGCCCGAGAGCTACTGGGGCAACGTCAATCCCATCGGCAAACGTTCGTGCTACGACGAGGGCAAGCGCTGTGCCGAGACGCTCTTCTTCGATTACCACCGCGAGAACAAGATCGATATCCGCGTGGTCCGCATCTTCAACACCTACGGTCCGCGCATGCACCCGAATGACGGCCGCGTCGTCTCCAACTTCATCGTGCAGGCCCTGAAGGGCGAAAACCTCACGATCTACGGCGATGGACAGCAAACCCGTTCCTTCTGCTACGTGGACGACCTGATCGAGGGCTTCGTCCGCCTGATGAACCAGACTGAGACGGTCGGCCCCGTGAACCTCGGCAATCCCGGCGAGTTCACCATGCTCGAGCTGGCCGAGCAGGTGTTCAAGCTCACCAAGAGCAAGTCGAAGATCGTGCACAAGCCGCTGCCGGCCGACGATCCCCGGCAGCGCCGGCCCGACATCACCCTAGCTAGGAAATACCTGAAGTGGGAACCCAAGGTGCCGCTGACCGAGGGCCTCAAGCGGACCATCGCCTACTTCAAAACGAAGGTCTGAGGGGACGGACCGGAGCGCCGGCCGCCGCATAACAAAAAAGCCCGCCCGCCGAAAAGGCGGACGAGCTGCAGAGTCTCGGGCTCGCTACGATAAAGGCAGGAGCTGCGAGATCGGTTTAGCGCCGGTTATCACGATTGTCGCGGTTGTCGCGATTATCGTGTTCACGATCGCGATCATTACCCCGGCCATTGTTCCGGTCATAACCCCGACCATTGTTGCCGCGATCCTCATCCCGCAGCCTCACGCGGGAGCCAAAGTAGTTGGACGGATACTTGGCCACCACCTGCTGGTGGTACATGTAGGGCCGGTCCGTGGCCATGCTGAGGGTCACGCTGCGATTGAAATTAACGTGGATGTAGTCCGGCAGGTTGCGGCCGGAACGCCACTGGCCGCGTTGCTGGAAAAACCACACATGGTCGGATTGGCGGTAGTAGACGTCGCCGCCGGGATAGTAGTAGCCCTGGGGGCGCTGGTACCAGCTGCGGCGTTCCCATTGGGCGGGACGCGCGGGCCGGAATCCTCAACGACCACCACGACGGCGGGGGGCGGGGGCGGGGCGCGGCGGCCGAGGCGGATGTCGAGGGCGATGTTGTCGAGAAGATCGGCCCGGGCCGCGGGAGCGGTCAATGCGGCCAAAGTGAGGGTTAACAGGAATAATTTGGATTTCATGCTGTCCCCTGGAATCGACCCGACCCGATGGGTTACGGACAGGGCAGATGGGGTGTTCAGCCCCGTATTTCAGCCTTGCCCGGCCCGGGCGTGGCCGGGTCCGGACAGCCTGTGGGTGAAGCGGGTGCGGGTGGCCAAATCTGACGCAACCGGCGCAGCCTGGGCAGGTTGGCCGGGGGGTATTTTGCCATTTGCCAAGCCTGTCGGCGGTGTTTTCATTCGTCCCCTTCAATGCTCAGCTTCATCCTCAAGAAATTCGCCGGCAGGCATCATCGGAAGTACATCGAAAAATGCCGCCCCATCGTCTCGCGTATCAATGAGTTTGACCGGCAGTACCAGACGCTGACCGACGACCAGCTTCGCGCCAAGACCGACGAGTTCCGTGAACGGCTGAAAAAGGGCGAGACCCTGGACCAAATCCTCCCCGAGGCCTTCGCCGTGGTCAAAGGCGCTGCCCGCCGGATGGTCGGACGCAAGATCATCGTCTGCGACCATGAGCTGACCTGGGACATGGTGCATTTTGACGTCCAGCTCATCGGCGGCATCACGCTGCACGAGGGCCGGATCGCCGAGATGGCCACGGGCGAGGGCAAGACCCTGGTCGCCACGCTCCCGCTCTATCTCAACGCACTCACCGGCAAGAACGCCCAGCTCGTCACGGTCAACGACTACCTCGCCCGCCGCGACTCCGAGTGGATGGGGCACCTCTACGGTTTCCTCGGCATCACGGTCGGCTGCATTCAGCAGCAGATGCATTCCGAGCAGCGCCGCGAGATGTACGGCCGGGACATCACCTACGGCACCGCCTCCGAGTTCGGTTTCGACTACCTGCGCGACAACGGCATGGCCACGCGCAAGGAGAACCAGGTGCAGCGCGACCACTTCTACTGCATCGTGGACGAGATCGACTCCATCCTCGTGGACGAGGCCCGCACGCCGCTGATCATCTCCGGCCCGGCCCCGATCGAGCGCGAGCAACCCTTCACCCGCCTCAAGCCCGGCGTCGAGCAACTCGTGGCCGCCCAGTTGCGCATGATCAACCGGATCGTCAAGGAAGCCGCCGACCTGCTCGAGAAAAAAGACCTCACGCCCGAGGAGCGTTCGACCGCGGCGATGAAGATGCTCCAGGTCAAGCTGGGCATGCCCAAGAACAAGCAGCTCCTCCGCCTCCAGGAAAACCCGGAGTGGCGCAAGCTCCTCGACAAGACCGATGTCGAGATGCACAGCGACTTCAACAAGGAGGAGATGTACCGCTACAAGGAGGAGCTCCTCTTCACCATCGACGAGAAAAACCACCAGGCCGACCTCACGGAGCCGGGCCGGAAGCTGCTGCGGCCCGACGATCCCGACGCCTTCGTGCTGCCCGATCTCGCCACGATGTTCATCGAGATCGAGAAGGACGCCACCAAGACCCCCGAAGAGAAGGAACAGGCCAAGCGCGATGCCCAGCAGCGCTACGAGGTCATCTCCGAGGACATCCATGCGCTGTCCCAGCTGCTCCGCGCCTATTCGATCTACGAGCGCGACGTCGAGTATGTCGTGCAGGAAGGCAAGGTCGTCATCGTCGACGAGAACACCGGTCGCATCATGTCGGGTCGCCGCTGGTCCGACGGCCTGCACCAGGCGGTCGAGGCCAAGGAGGACGTCACGATCGAGCGCGAGACGCGCACCTATGCCACGGTCACGATCCAGAATTACTTCCGCATGTACGAGAAGCTGGCGGGTATGACCGGCACCGCCGAGACCGAGGCCACCGAGTTCAACGAGATCTACCGGCTGGCCGTCACACAGATCCCGACCAACCAGCCCTGCATCCGCATCGACCAGAACGATTCCATCTTCAAGACCCGCCGCGACAAGTACAACGCGGTGGTCCGGCAGGTCCAGGAGGCCCAGACCCGCGGCCAGCCGGTGCTCGTCGGCACCGTCACCGTCGAGCAGTCCGAGGTGCTCAGCCGCATGTTGAAGCGGGCCAACGTGGTCCACACGGTGCTCAACGCCAAGTTCCACCAGCAGGAGGCCGAGATCATCACCCGAGCCGGCCAGCGCGGCTCCGTCACCATCGCCACCAACATGGCCGGCCGCGGCACCGACATCAAGCTGGGCGAGGGCGTCCGCGAGCTGGGCGGCCTCTTCGTCGTCGGCACCGAGCGCCACGAGTCCCGCCGCATCGACCGCCAGCTGCGCGGCCGTTGCTCGCGCCAGGGCGACCCCGGCCAGACCAAGTTCTTCCTCTCGCTGGAGGACGACCTGATGCGCCTGTTCCTCCAGGGCAACCTGGCCTCCAAGATCATGGAGGGCTCGATGAAGGAGGGCGAGGAGCTGGAGCACAAGTGGCTCAACTACTCGATCGAGTCCGCCCAGAAGAAGGTCGAGCAGCAGAACTTCGCCATCCGCAAGCGCCTCCTGCAGTACGACGACGTTCTCAACAAGCAGCGCGAGGTCATCTACGGCATCCGCAACTCCGCCCTGCACACCGAGCGGCCCAAGGACATCATCTTCGAGATGATCGAGGAGGAGGTGGCCACCCGGCTTGAGAATGCCGGCTACGGCGAGAAGGGCGGGGGGACCAACCTCGAGAGCCTCGTCGGCTGGCTCAATTCCCATTTTCCCATCAGCGCCAAGCTGGAGGAGCTCACCGGCGACGCCGAGACGCTGCTCAAGTCCCTCGTCGGCCGCATCACGCAGGCCTACGCCCTCAAGGAATCGGTGGAGGACCAGGCGGCCTTGGGCGGGTTGGAGCGCTACATTGTCATCAACGCCATCGACCACCACTGGCAGGAGCACCTGACCGAGATGGAGGAGCTGCGCCGCTCCATCGGCCTGCGGAGCTACGGCCAGAAGGACCCGCTGTCGGAATACAAGGGCGAGGCCTACCGCTTCTTCGAGGAGCTGATGAACAACGTCCGGCTCCAGATCTGCACGAGCCTGTTCCGCTCGGCGACGAACCGCGACGCCTTCGAGAACCTCTTTGCCATCCTTTCGCGCTCGGCGCGCATGCAGGGTCCGGCCGCCGCGCCCACCGCGCTCGCCGCCGCCGCGGGGCAGACCGCACCGGAAGGAGCTGGAGCCGCGGCGACTTCGCCGCAGGATTCCGCCCCAGAAATCAAGCTGCCGTCCGTCACCATCCGCCGGGAAGCGCCCAAGGTCGGGCGCAACGACCCGTGCCCCTGCGGCTCCGGCAAGAAATTCAAGAACTGCCACGGCGCCTGAGGCGCCGGGCCCTCGCATGATCAGGATCATCGGATTCGACGCCGACGACACGCTTTGGCGCAACGAGGACATCTTTGAACGCGCCCATGAGCGCTACCGGCAGGTGCTGGCCCGCTACCATCCGCCGGCCGAGGTGGATCGGGTGCTCTTTGCCACGGAGATGCGCAACCTCGGGCTCTACGGCTACGGGGTGAAGGGCTACATGCTCAGCTGCATTGAGACCGCCATCGAACTCACCGGGGGCAGGGTCACCCCGGGCGAGATCAAGGCGATCCTCACCACGGGGCAGGAGATGCTGGCGCATCCGGTCGAGTTGCTGGCCGGGGTCGCCGACGTGGTTCCCGCGCTGGCCAAAGACTACCGCTTGCTGCTCATCACCAAGGGCGATCTGCACCACCAGGAGCGCAAGGTGGCCGCCTCGGGCCTCGCCGCGTATTTCCAGGCGGTGGAAATCCTCAGCGAGAAGGACGGCCCGGCCTACGCGCGCGTGTTGCGCCGCCACGGGGTGGAGCTGGGCGAATTCGTCATGGTGGGCAATTCCCTCAAGTCCGATATCCTGCCCGTGCTCGAGCTCGGCGGTGCGGGCGTGCACATTCCCTATCACGTCACCTGGCAGCATGAGCACGTCGAGGAGGCGCCCGCCGGCCAGTCGCGTTTCCGCCGCATCGGGTCGCTGGCCGAGCTGCCGCCGGTTTTGGCTGAATTATGACCATGGCCGACCCCACCGCCGTGCAGGATCCCTACGCGCCCGCGCCGACGCTCTGGCAGCGGCATCCGTCGCTGGGGTGGGTGCTGGCTGTGTTCGTCTTCACGGTGGCGTTGATGCTGCTCGCCTTTCCGCCCATCGACAAGGGTGAGGCCGCCTACGTGCTGGCGCTGCCGGCCATCCTGTGGGCCCACCGCCAGCCCGCGTTCCGGACCTTTGCCTGGACGGTGCTGGGGGCGCAGGCGGTGGCCTGGACCATCCTGCTGTGGTGGCTGCACAATGTCACATGGGCCGGTTTGTTTCTGCTGGGCCCCTTCGTCGGATTGATCACCGGAGTGTGGTACCTGGCGGCGTGGTGGACCATCCCGCGGCTGAAAGGGCATCACGCCATCACCCGCATCATCGCCATGCTGGGGTTGGCCGGCCTGTGGGTGGTGCTGGAATGGGTGCGCGGCCAGCTTTTCGGCGGATTCCCCTGGCTGCCGCTGGCAGCCAGCCAATGGCAGCGGCCGTTCATTTTGCAGGTGGCGGCCTATGGCGGGGCGTGGGTGACCTCGTTCATCCTCATCACCTTCAACCTGGGTGCGGCGGCCTACGTTCACCGCGCGTTCTTCGAGGGGGTGACGGGTTTCAAGAAGCGCACGCCCGAGTTTTCCATCGCCCTGCTCGTCCTGATGGCCGGTTCATTCCCGTTCCTGGGGGACAGCTTCAACCAGCAGCGCCGCCCGCTGCTCCACGCGGCCCTGGTCCAGCCCTACATTCCGCAGGACCAGAAGTGGGACGCCGCCTTCGCGACAAAGGTCTTGGAAATCCTGGAGCAGGTGACGCTGGCGGCAAACAAGAAGGGCGCCCCCGATCTCATCGTCTGGCCCGAGGCGGTGACCCCGTGGCCGTTGTTCCGCGACGCCAATGTCCAGGCCTGGCTCGAATACATCACCCGGAAAACCGGCAAGCCGCTGCTGCTGGGCAGCGTATATACCTCCGGGGCCGAATCCACGGAGGAGTGGTACAACGGCGCCTTCGTGGTGGACCCGGTGACGGGCCTGCGGCGCGAGGGCTACGCCAAACGCAAGCTGGTGCCCTTTGGGGAATACATCCCGTTGCGCCCCGTGCTGGGCTGGCTGGAAAAGGTCGTACCCATCGGCGGCGATTTTATCCCGGGAAAATCAGCCGCGCCGCTGACGGTGCCTGTGGGCCGCAACCAAGTGAAGGTTGGCGTGCTGGTCTGCTATGAGGATATCTTCCCGGCACTCGCCCGCGACAGCGTGCAATCCGGGGCCGAGGTGCTGGCAGTGCTGACCAACAACGCCTGGTATGGAGAGGGCGGCGCGGCCTACCAGCACGCAGCCCACTCGGTCCTGCGGGCGATTGAGAACCGCCGCCCCGTCATTCGTTGCGGCAACGGCGGTTGGAGCGGCTGGATCGATGAGTTCGGCAATGTCCGCGTCACCGTGCGCAACGACGCGGACAGCGTCTACTTTCGCGGCGCGCAGACGGTGACCGTGAGCCATGATGCCCGCTGGGGCCAGCGCCTGAGCTTCTACACGCAGCATGGCGACTGGTTTGTGCTGGTTTGCGCCGCGCTGAGCACGATCACCTACTACCTCGCCCTGACCCTGCGCCCGCTGCGGCCCAAGCCCGACGGCGAGCCGGCTTACTAGCGAGGCGACAGGATGCCGGCCACGGCGGCGTGAAATTCACGCAGGGCAAACGGCTTGGGCAGGCAGATCCGCGCGTGCTGCTTCAGGAAGTCCTGGAAGCTCTCCTTGATGACATCGCCGGTCATGAACAGCATGCGCTTGGCGGCCTCCGGCTTGCGCGTCAGCAACTCCTGGTAGAGGTTGATACCGTTGAGCCCGGGCATCTTCCAGTCGGAGACGATGACGTCGTAATCATTGCGCAGGATGAGCTCGAGCCCGGCCTGGCCGCTGCCGGCCGCCTCGACTGCGTGGCCCTCGGAGCGCAGGATTTCCAGGACCAACTGGAGGATGGATTCCTCGTCGTCGATGACGAGCATGCGCAGGCTGGCCGGCCGCACCGGCATGGGCGGGGTGGATTCGGGCCGGAACAGCAGCGGGGCCTTGGGCTGCTCGGCGATGGGGAACTCCAGGATGAACTCGGTCCCGATCCCGGGCTGGCTCTCAGCCCGGATGCTGCCGTGGTGCTCCTGCACGATGCCGTAGGACAGGCTCAGGCCAAGCCCGGTGCCCTTACCCTGGGGCTTGGTCGTGAAGAACGGGTCGAAGATCTTCTTGAGGTTCTCCGGGCTGATGCCCGGGCCGTTGTCCACGATCCGCAGCCACACGTGGGTGGCGGTGCTGCCGGTGCGGAGGACGATGCGGCCGTCGCGCCGGAAGGTCTCGAGGGCTTGGCGGGCATTGCTGACGATGTTGAGGACGACCTGCTGGAGCTGGTGGGAGTCGCCGAGCAGGGACGGCAGGTCCGGGGCATATTCGCGGACCAGGGCGACGTTGTTGACCCGCATGTCGTAGGCGACGATCTCCAGCACGGCGTCGGCGACCTCGTGGAGGTTGACCAGCTTGCGCTCCGGCTCGTGCTGGCGGGAGAAGCCGAGCAGGCTGTGGACGATCTTGTGGCAGCGGATGGCGTTGCGGGCGATGTGGTCGAGTTGGTCCTTCTGCTTCGGGTCCGTGCTGGTGGCCTGCAGGAGTTCGGAGAAGCCGATGACGGAGGTGAGGGGGTTGTTGAGCTCATGGGCGACGCCGGCGACGAACTGGCCGACCGCCGAGAGTTTCTCGCTCTGCATGAGCTGGGCCTGGGTGGACTTGAGGGTATTGACCGCCTTTTCCAAATCGGCCCGCGAGGCCTGCAGGTTCCCGGTCATGTCATTGAAGGCGACCGCGACCGCGCCGCATTCATCGTCAGAGAACTGGCTGATGCGCCGGGTGAAGTCACCCCGGCCGACCGCCTCGGCATGGTCGCGCAGCACCAGCAGCGGCTGGGTGATGCGGCGGATCAGGTACCACACGATCAGGCCGCTGATCAGGATGCCGGCGAGGCTGACCGACAGGAGCGTGCCCTGGGTTCGCTCCAGCTCGCGCATCCGTTGTTCGTACGAATATAGCAGGACATAGCCGAAACCATGGGTCGGCCCGCTTGGCTCGGTGAGGGCAAGATAACGGTTACTCGCCAGAACCACTGGCAGAGTGCGGCGGGCACTGGAAGCCCCGTGCATGAAAACGCTGAGCTCAGGTGGAAGCTCCAACTGGCGGATCGTCGAAGCCGTAACGACTTCGTTGTCCAAGAGGACAATATCCGCACCTGTAATAGTCTTGAAGTCGTGGAGTGCGTTTTCACCCAGGCGGGTTGCCACGGTGAGTGCACCGACCGGCGTGCCATTCTCCTGCGTAGAAACTGGTACGGAAACAATTAGGTAGGAATGTCCACTAAGATTGAGGGAGCCCTGGGTGGCATCGCCTTGCAAGGCTTGGGTGGTGAATCTCGCCACAGCTCGGGTGAATTCTTCCGTTCCGAAGGCTGTGCCGCGACGGGCCACGGTGGGGGAAGCACCTGATTGGGCAACGAGGAGCAGGGCTTCGCAATCATCCCCATAAGCCTCCAACCGCTCGTTTAGAAATTTCCGGATGGTCTCCCGGGCGGAGGATTCCGGGGCGGCCACGAGCGGGGCAAGTGAACGGTAGCTGGATTCGTTGACTGCATTGCGAAAGCGCGAAAGCAGGTCCCGTGAGCGCAAATCCACCAACTGTTTAAAGACACTCTCAGCAGTG
>Ga0255338_1001139_pt1 | contig 55916 bp, 48 predicted proteins | sample MeOH1_35cm_T4_19_FD_203715 | JGI IMG/M metagenome (GOLD analysis project Ga0255338, IMG submission 203715) | Sandy soil microbial communities from University of British Columbia, Vancouver, Canada - MeOH1_35cm_T4_195 | ecosystem: Engineered > Artificial ecosystem > Sand microcosm > Unclassified ... | reverse complement strand
CGCCGCGGCCTCGGCGGCCGGCGCGGCGGGCGCCGCATCGGCAGCGGCGGGCGGCGCCGGGTCGGCAGCGGACGCGCCGCCGACCCATCCGACCACCGGCAGCAGCACGCCTGCGACGCGCCAGAAGTTGGAACTGCCCCGACCCATGCCGTCTCCTCGCCCGCCGGCCCGATCGCCCCCGGCGCCGGATTCACGCGATGGAAAATTCTGCAAATTCATCGAGCTATCACGCCTCCAGGCGAGTATCTCTCGCTCCGGAGGCGTGTCCTTCGGTATACGGGTTCGCCTCCCACAGAGAGGTCGGAGCCCGCCTGCGTCCTCAGTTCTTCAGAATGACCGGCGGCCACCACGAGCCGTCCAGGACCGACGGCGGCGTTTCCTTCGGCCAGTACAAACGGAACATCGGAATGAAGCCGGCCGCCGGAGTGGGGAGCCAGTTCGCCTCCTTGTCGGGGCCGGGGCTGTCCTTCTGGAGATAGAGATCGATCGAGCCGTCGTCGTTCTTCTTGAGATTGTTGCGCTGGCTGAGCGTGTAGCGGTTCAGCGAATTGGGGACGAAAAAGTACTGACTGTCGTACATCGTCAGTGACCAGAATCCGTGGGCGGGCGGCAGGTCGCTGTCGTTCTTGAAGCGCAGAATGTAGTTGTGGCGAGAGGCATCGAGCGGCTCGCCGTCGGCGTCGGCGACGCCGACGGGATAGACCGCATCCTTGGGCGCATTCGCGGGAATGCCGAACGCGGAAAGCCATGCGCGGGCCATGTAGTCGGTGCCGTACTGGCCGACCTTGAGATTGAGCAGCCACCCGTTCTTGGAATCGCCTGCGATTTTCGTGTAGTCGACAATCTTGGTCCAGGCGGCCTTGGGCGCCTCTTCGATCGCCTTCGCCACTGCCGGATCGAGCTTGCCGAGATCGAAGTCCTGGCCGGGCACGATGCCGATCTTCGCCATCTTCGCGACGATCGGTCCGTCTTCCGGCGCCGGCGGGTTGTCCTTCATCAGCTCCGCCATCCACTGGAAGTAGTGGCCGGCATCGAGCGCGTTGACGCTGTCGCGGACGGATCGCTTCATGTCGACGCTGGGGTCGACTTTCCCCGGGGGCGGGACATACTCCTTGCCCCACGAGCTGAGGGGATAGAGCTTGTATTGGTCCTGTAGCGCCCAGACGGCCTTGTAGTCCTCGGGGGTTCCGGAGGAATAGGTCCGCGCCAGGATCCAGACGGTCGACGTCGGAGACTTCACCTCCTTCACGCCGTCGGGGAGCGCGCCGGTCCAGCCCGGCCCGGTGACGGCATAGGTTTGGGCCTTCTGACCCGTCGTGCGCGAGCCGGGATCGAAGATCACCGGCACCCATGCATCATAGAACTCCCAGACATAGTACCGATCGCCCATGTCCGGCCAACTGACCACCCATGGTTCCTTGGAGACATCGATGAAGGCATTGGAGTAGAGGGTGTCGGCGTTCGGCGCGGTGACGTCGCGGAAGGCGGCGGAAGGGTACTCGCGCAGATTGGCGAACTGTCCCATCGGCGCGCGCGTCGTGGCAGGCTTCTCGACGTTGGTGATGACCTTGCGCGACATCTCCACCGAGATCAGGGAATAGCCATAGATGTAGGCCTCCTCGGCGATCGCCCTCGCTTCGTCTGGAGTGACGGTCTGTGCCTGCCCCGGCAAGGTCCAGGCGGCCAGTGAGAGCGCGGCGGCACCCGCGATCGTGAACGTGCGCTTCATCAACGTCATCTATGTTCCTCGCTTGGCGTCTCATGCGTCTGCTCGACGTCGCTCGACATCGCCGAATGCGAAAGGGGGGAGTTCACAAGGTCGCCGAATCGAGGGCCGTCCCGCGCGGGATCGCTGCGATGCCTTGCGATGCCCGGCTTTCTGGCGCACGGGCCGCGATCGGCGGCTATCAGCCCGCGTCGACGCTTGGCCACGACGCGGAGGTGCTCCCTCGACAGTTGGCAAGCGGTACCTTGTTGGCGAGCAGCGTTGAGCAACGAATGCACTTACCCCGTCTCTTACAGGCCCCTGCGGCCGGGAGCGGGAGAGGATCACGGAACCATGCTTCCAGCCACCCATTTTGCGCCACGAGCGGGCAAGTTCACGAATGCCTCCCTGTTGGGCTCGACCCCCGTCATCTCCGTCACCGCGCTCGCTGGCATTCCAGCGTTCGTTCGCCATGCTTTCGGCGAGAAGCTTCTCAGGCAGGCCAGCGACGCGGCGATGCTCGATATCGAGGCGATCGAGGATCAGGACTGTTTCATTCCGCATCTGACGATGACGACCTTCGCCGATGCGGTCGCGAAACTCTCAGGCGAGGAGGATTTCGGCCTCCTGCTGGCGCCGCACCTCACGCTCGCCAACTACGGTTGCTGGGGCGACTTCGTCCTGGGTGCCCACACGCTCTCGGCAGCAATCGAGCGGGCCATCGCGACGATCGGGTTTCACAGCAAGGGCGATGCCTTGTCGATCGCCGTCTCCAACGGCCAGGCACGCTTGAGCTACACGAGCGCGGCCAAGGGGCAGAACGGATACCGCCACGTCGCCTGCGGCGCCGCGGGCGTCGTCCTGAGCCTCTGCAGATCCTTTCTGCCCGCCGATTGGCGGCCGCAGTCCATAGAGCTCGATATCGCGGCGCCCCGTCGTGCTCGGATTTTCGAGGACATGTTCCGGTGCCCGGTCATTTTCGGCGCCCCCCGGGTGACGATCTGCTTCGACGCCGGCTATCTTCGCCACGGGCCTCCGCGGCGCTCGTCCGCTCTCCTCACCGTCGAGGATCTCGCGCGGGCTCGGGTCGAGTGCCACAAACTGGATGGTCTCAAGGACATCATCGCGCAGCAGATTTGGTCGCAGGTCCTCACGGGGAAGGTATCGATCGAGAGCGCGGCGCGATCGCTCGACACGAGCGTCCGGACATTGCAGCGCGAGCTCAATCGTGAAGGGACGGACTTTCGCGCCCTGGCGAACGCCATGCGCAGCAGAAGAGCCATGGAGCTTCTGAACCAGACGGATGCGTCCATCACTCAAATATCGATGTCGCTCGGATATTCGGCGCCGGCTCACTTTGCGCGCGCCTTTCGAAGGGCGACCGGCACCAGCCCCCAGGAATTTCGCCAGCGAGCGCCATCGCGGAATGGAGTGTCCGAGGCCAGGCATCTCGCCGGCCGCGCCGAGAGTTCGGATTGATCTATCGTTGGCTGCGGCCGTGTATCCAAGCCGTGTTCTGGACAGTTCTCGCTGCCCGTCATGCTGTGTCCAGCAGCTTTAAGGGGGCGCGGGAGGGCGCTACCGCTCTGATGGTCGTGACGATCCGAGGATAGAAGCCATCGGACCTCGAAGGCGCCGGGGTTGCCGACCGGAATGTCCGGATTGAAGATCACGTCGAAGATCCAGTCGTGGCGCAACAGGCATGGTTTGCCGCGGCGTCGATCGGAAACTCGCAACCTCGATGGAGGTGTGGGCAGACCCGCTGTCAAGCGGAACGCGGCCGCCATTTGCTCCTCCTAAACCAATGGCGGGTCACGTTCGGCACGGCCCGCAACCGGAGGCGCGATGTGGAAACGTCCCTATATGAGCCCGTCAAGCGCTTCCTCGAGCAATTCGGCTACACCGTCAAAGGCGAGATCGGGCACTGCGACATGGTCGGCCTGCGGGACGATGATCCTGCGGTGGTGGTGATCGGCGAACTGAAGCTGGCGTTCAACCTCGAGCTCATCCTACAGGGCGTCGATCGAGCGACCGCCGCAGACGAAATCTGGCTGGCTGCCCAACTTTCCACCCGGGGCAAAGGGCGGGAAAGCGATCCGCGCTATCGCAATCTCTGCCGACGCCTCGGCTTCGGGTTGCTCGGGGTGTCGAAGTCCGGCCGCGTCGACATCCTCGTTTCTCCGACCGCACCGATGCCACGGAAAGATTCCCGCCGACGCTCGCGGCTGGTGGAAGAGCACAAGCGACGCCAGGGCGATCCCGTCGCGGGCGGAGGCACGCGCAAGCCCATCATGACCGCATATCGGCAGCAGGCGCTCGCCTGCGCCGCCGCGATGGCATCGTCACCGCAGCGACCGCGCGATCTCAAGCACTCATTCCCTGATGCCCAGAAAATCCTCCACCGCAATGTGTATGGTTGGTTCGAGCGGTCGGAGCGTGGCGTCTATGCGTTGACCGACCTGGGGCGGAGCGCACTGGCATCATGGCTCCCTGGCTCAGCCGCAAGCGCTGAATGCGACGGCGGGCTCGCGAGGGACGCGCAATAGGCACTGTGCCGCTCGACGTTCGCTACCTGGCGATCATCGAAGTTCGGCTGAGGGCGCCATCTTCCGTGGGGTTGCCCCTCGAAAGGAGGGCACCATGTACATCAATCAGGCCGTTTCGTCAGACGGCGTTCCTTGTCAGACGGCGTTCCCTGGACGCTGGCCGTATTGTCGGCGCAAAGCCTCCACTGAAACCCAAGCACATTTGGGCACTTCATTCTCGACGGCAGATCGGCAACCGCGTGCGCGATCTCGCCATGTTCAATCTCGCAGCCCAGCGGACTATGGGACGCACAGCCTGCGGCGGGCGAAGGTCTCCATCCTCTACAAGCGGACCGGCAACCTCCGCGCCTGCCGGCTCCCGCTCGGCCACACCAAGCTTGAAAGCACCGTCCACTACCTCGGCATCGAGGTTGCCGACGCCTTGAGCCTATCAGAGGAGACCGAGATCTGAGGCTCCGCGCCGACGCTCCGGCGGTCGCGGCTGCACTTGCGCACGACATGCTCGCCACCCGCTTCAGACCGAGCTTTCCGGGTCATCCCCTCGACGTCGCGCGCCGGTCTGCAGCTCGCGGCGCAGGCGTTCGTTCTCGCGCCGGAGGGCAGCGAGCTCCTCACGCACGGGGACGAGCGCTGCGTCGATCTCGGTCTGCGTGAAGCGCGGCGTGATGTGCTGCGGGCAGTTCCAGTCGAACGCCTCCACGGCGATGAGGACGAGGCGCTCGACGCGGCCGGGATAGTCGGGAACGGCCAGCCGCGCCGCCAGCGCGGGATCGTCCGCGGCATCGGCGATACGCATGTGGCCGAAAATCTTCAGGCGCCGCCGGTGCGCATAGTCCATCAGGAACAGCGAGACGCGGTCGTTCGTCCGGACATTGCCGGTGGTGATGTACTGCCGGTTGCCGCGAAAATCCGCGAAGCCCAAGGTGCCTGCGTCGACGGCGGTGAGAAAGCCCGCGGGCCCGCCGCGGTACTGCACGTAGGGCCATCCGGTCTCCGAGACGCTGGCCAGATAGAAGCCATCGCGCCCGGCGATGAAGTCGAGCTCCGGCGGGCCGAGGCGCTGGCTCTGCCCGGTGTCGTCGGCATGGCCGCGCGCGCCCATCCGCGCCCATTGCGCCGCGCTGCCATAGTGCTCCTGCGCGGCCGCGACGGACGGTGTCGTGGCGATCTCGAGATATCGACTGCTCATGGCTTCACCTTCGCGGCGCTCCGGACTTGAAGTCCGCCGGCGCCTCTCTCAGTCCTGCAACGCCCAGTCGGCCACCTGCCAGCGCATCTGCCCGCGATCATCGACGATACGGCCGAGCCCGGGGAAGGGCATGTGCGTCGCGGCGATGAGCGCGCCCTCCGCGGCGGCGCGGGGCAGGAAGCGGTCGCGCATCGCCTTGGCCGCCGCACGGTCCTGCTCGAACAGGAAATAGACGTCGGTCGCCCCCGGATGCACGACCGGAAAGATCATGTCGGAGACCATGATGAGGCTCCGGCCGCCATCCTCGATCCGCACGCCGATATGGCCGGGGGTATGGCCGGTAAGGTCGACGATGGAGACGCCCGGCACGATCTCACGCTCGCCGTCGATCGCCTGCAGCTTCGGATAGAGGCCCACGACCTCGCCCGCCATGCGGAAGCTGGTCTGCAGATAGTCGGGTGCACTGTTGCGCTTGGCCGGATCGGTCCAGTGGGTGACGTCGCGCCGATCGATATAGAGCTCCGCGTTGGGGTAGTTGTTCCTGCCCCCGACGACCAGCCCGCCCATGTGGTCCTGGTGCATGTGCGTCACGATCACCGCGTCGATCTGGTCGCGCTGCAGCCCGAGCGCCGCGAGCGCATTTGGCAGCGCGCCGGTCTCTCCGATCGAGCCGGCCGGACCGGTATCGATCAGGATGCGGCGCTCGCCGTCCTCGACCAGATACTGGTTGAACAGGAACCGCACGCCGCTCGGCCGGGCGGTGAACTGAGCGATTGCCGCCTGCTCGACCTCGGCCGCCGTGCGTCCCGGGAAATAGTTGTAGGGCATGTCGGCATAGCCGTCCGTCAGGGCGGTCACGGTGAAGCGGCCGACGTGGATCTGCGCGAACGGCGTCACGCCGACCGGCGCCGTGGGCGTGGCCGCGGTGCCCGTCGTCGCGGCGCTGGCCGGCCCGAGCCCGCCGCCGATCAGCCCGCCCCCGAGGAGGCTTCCGCCGATGATGCCGAGAGGAAGGCCTCCGGCGAAGGCACGGCGGGTCAGTCCAGGCATGGCACGCTCCCTTGGTCATCGGACATGGCGGAGAGCCGACACGCCCCGCCTCCTTCGATGGAAGGCTAGGACGTCCAATTCCAGGAGGGTATCCTGCCATTTCGGGAGTGATCCTCTCGGATTCCGGAAGGGCGTGATGGATCGTTTCGAGGCGATGTCGGTGCTGCTGGCGGTGGTCGAGGCGGGCAGCCTCTCGGCGGGGGCGCGGCGGCTGCGCGCGCCGCTGGCCACGGTCAGCCGAAAGGTCGGCGACCTCGAAAAGCACCTCGGCGTACGCCTGGTCTTGCGCACCAGCCGTGGCCTCGCGCTGACGGAAGAGGGGCGCGCCTTCGTCGCCGCGTCACGCCGAATCCTGGAGGAATTGGACGCGGCCGAGCGGCAGGCCGCCGGCGACTACGGTGCGCTGCGTGGCGGGCTGCACGTGACCGCGCCGATCGCCTTCGGCGAGCGCCATCTGCTGCCCATCGCGCTGGACTTCCTGAAGGAGCAGCCGGAGATCAATCTGCGCCTGACGCTCGCCGACCGGCAGGTCAGTCTGGCCGACGAGCACATCGACGTCGCCCTGCGGATCGGGCATCTGGTGGACAGTGCGCTTATCGCGACGCGCGTCGGCACGGTGCGCCGGGTGATCTGCGCGAGCCCGGGCTATCTCGCGCGCTGCGGCGTGCCGGGCCGGCCGGACGACCTTGCCGGGCATGACGGCATCAGCTTCCAGGGCTTCGCCACCGCCCCGGAATGGCGCTACCGGCGGGACAGTGCGGCCTTCGCCGTGGAGCCGCGCCCCAAACTCGCGGTCAATACGACGGAAGCTGCCATTCAGGCGGCACTGGCGGGTGTCGGCATCGTCCGCATGCTGTCTTACCAGGTCTCCGAACAGTTGCGCTCCGGCGAGTTGCAGGAAGTGCTGACGGAGTTCGCCCCCGAGCCGCTGCCGGTGAACCTCATCCACGCGCCAGCCGATCCACTGCCGCTGAAAGTGCGGAGCTTCCTCGACTGGACCGTGCCCCGCCTGCGCGCGCGCTTGGCTCACTAGCGTCCGCTATCGACGCGCCGTCGAAGGTCCGCTCCTGGCGCTCCCCGTCCATTGAATGCCTACGCCGCCGCGTCCCAATCCGGCGCGAACGGCGGGCGCACGAAGCGCTGGTCCTTCGGAAGCGCGGCGATGGCGGCCTTGGTCATCGTCGTCGAGGTGGACCGCGAGGGCATCGAGATTGCCATCTGGCTCTCTGGACGGGCGGCCTTGGGAATAACCGCGACAGCGGGCTGGTCCAGCAGCCAGGCGATGGCTATCTGCGCGGCGCTGCAGTCATGCTTAGCGTCGAGCGCGGCCAGCGTCGGATCATTCGCTGCCCGCCCCTGCGCGAGTGGTGCATATGCGGTCAGTGGAATGCCTTTGTGCCTGAGATAGGCCAGGGTGGGTGCCTGCGACAGGAACGGTGATCCGGGTCGGTCGACGGCTGAGGTCGACGGACGTGATCGACGTGCTCTCCGACCTGTTCATCCTGCGGGGCGTCCCCGGCCACATCCGTTCCGACAACGGCCCGGAGCTCGTCGCCCGGGCGGTGCAGGACTGGATCGCCGCGGTCGGCGCCGGCACCGCGTACATCGCACCGGGCAGTCCGTGGGAGAACGGCTTCTGCGAGAGCTTCAACGCCAGGCTGCGCGACGAACTGCTCGACGGGGAGATCTTCTACAGCCTGGAGGAGGCAAGAGTGATCATCGAAGGCTGGCGGCGGCACTACAACGCTGTCCGCCCGCACTCCTCGCTCGGCTATCGGCCGCCTGCACCGGAAGCCGTCGTGCCGAGCGCGCGCCCACCTGCGCAACCCCGGCCAGCTCCGGCGGGCGCGCTGACCATGGCGGACACGCCCCGCATGAACTAACAATCAAACCGGACCACCGAAGTGGGGCAGGTCATGGACGGCCGAGGTCCCGAAAGGCCCGGATTTCCTGGTGGTTTTGGATGCCGATGGACGTCTGCGGAAGGAAAAATGGTGCCGCAAGAGGGATTCGAACCCCCGACCTCCGCATTACGAATGCGATGCTCTACCAGCTGAGCTATTGCGGCGTGCCGGCGTGGCGTGCCTCACGGCGTGGCGGGGCCACGGCCGGGCGGGCGCGCTCCCGCGCGATCGAGCGCCTGATTAGCCGCTTCTCGGCGCTTCTGCAACCCGGCCGCGGCGCGGCCGGTCGATCGGCCGCCGCGTCGCGAGCTCGGCCGTGCCGTGTCGCCCTGTCGCCCCGCGCTGGGCGCCGTGATGCCCGCGCCGTCCCGCCGCGGCGGCGCGGACGAGAGTGCGGTGCGCGGCGCGGCAAATCGTGCTAGACGACGCCGCGGAGACCCCGTAGCTCAGCAGGATAGAGCATCAGATTCCTAATCTGAGGGTCGCGCGTTCGAATCGCGCCGGGGTCACCAACAAAATCGGATGGTTCGTGCATCTTCGCCGCCGCCTCCGCGACGGCGCTGCGCCACTGTAGCGCGCCGCCGCCTTTGACAGTGATGCGCGGGTAGCGGTGACGGACCGAGCCGGCAGCGCCGCGCGAGTCGGCGGCCAGGTCCGAAGCCGTCGAGCCGTTCGGCGACGTCGCTGCCCTCCGGCGCGAGGGGTGCCTCGACCGGCATCTGCATAGATTTCGACGCCCCGGCCCGGCGGCTTTACGCGGGATCGCGCCTGGCATACGCTGCACGTCAAAATAAGCCGTCATGATCGGCCCGTCAGGTGGGGCGCGGGACGTCGAGCCTTCAGACTTCGCGTGTCGCACGGTGTCGCCCGCCGACGGGATCGTCCGACGGCGGACGCTCGTGGTCTTCATTTTCCTTGCCGGCCATTCGTTCATCGTCGCCTGGAAGGTCGTCCTTCTGGCGCGTCCACCGGTCGTGAGACGACGCACGAGCGCAGCCTTCCGAAGGAGCGAGCGGCGTGCCCCCAGAAATCCGCGACGAAGAGATCTCCGGCGGCGCGACCCGCGCCGCAGAAGCCCGTTGCGGCGACGCCCTCGGCGGGCGCCCCGCCGCCCGTCGCCGGCGGCCGGCGCTCGCCGCCCTCCTCGCCGCCGCGGCGCTCGCCGCGCCACCGGCGCGCGCGGCCGCGCAGGAGGCTCCACCGCCGGCGCAGCGGGACGGCCTTCGCCTCGGCGAGGCCTATTCCACCCGCTTCTCGGGCACGATCGAGGTCGTCCTCGCCGACGGCACGCCGCTCACCTTGATCGACCGGGCCGGCGCCGTCGGCAGCGTGGTCGACCTGCGCCGCCCAGGGTTTTCCGCCGACGGCCGCCATTGGCGCGGCGAGCCGCAGCGCGCCGCGGTCACCGCCGGCGAGGTCGGCCAGGTGTTCGGCATCGCGATCGACGACGCCGAGCCGCCCAACGTCTACCTCGCCGCCACCTCCGCCTTCGGCCTGCGCATGTTCAGCGACGAGCGCGACTGGCTGCCCGGCCAGTGGGGCGCCGGCGGGCCGGGCGGCGTCTACCGCCTCGACGGCGCCCGCGGCCTCGCGCCGGCGCTCTTCGCGATCGTCGGCGCCGACGGGCGACGCAACTCCGGCGCGGCGCTCGGCGGCATCGCCTTCGACGGCGTGCATCGCCAGCTGTTCGTCTCCGACCTCGAGACCGGCCTCGTCCACCGCCTCGCGCTCGACGGCGCCGAGATCGGCCGCTTCGATCACGGCGTCGACGGCCGCGCCCGCTACCTCGACGCGCCGTCCGGCGCCACCGTCCGGCACGATCCGGTGCCGTTCGACGCCGCGAGCGCCGCCCGCCCCGGCGCCTGCGCCGACGAGGCCGGCGCGCCAGCCGCCTTCGCCGCCACTCCGTCGTGCTGGAACTTCGCCGATTTCCGCCGCCGGGTGTGGGGCCTCGCGGTCCACCGCGACGCCGAAACCGGCGAGACCCGGCTCTACTATGCGGTCTGGGGCGCGGCCGCCTTCGGCGACCCCGCGTGGGGCGGCGAGGAGGCGCGGAACGCGGTCTGGTCGGTGGCGCTCGACGACGGCGGCGGCTTCGACCTCGGCCGCGTCCGGCGCGAGTTCGCGCTGCCGGCGGCAACCGACGACCCGGACGTTGCGCGCGCCGTGTCCGATCTCGAGGTCTCGGCCGAGGGGGTGATGCTGGTCGCCGAGCGCGGCGTCCGCACGAAGGGCCTCGGCGCCGGGCCGTTCGCGGCGCCCCTGTCGGCGCGGGTGCTCCGCTATGTCCGCGACGACGCCGGCACCTGGCGGCCCGACGGCCGCTACGACGTCGGCTTCGACGACCGCGCGCGTGTCGGCCCGCCGTTCATCCGCGCCGGCGCAGCCGGCGGCGCCGACTTCGGCTACGGCTACGACGCGCCCGGCACCGTCGACCTCGGCCGTCCCGACGGCGTCGTCTGGATGACCGGCGACGCCCTGTGCTCGCCGGCCGCCGCCTGTCTCGAGCCGTCCACCGGCGAGCGCATCGACGGCACCGCGGTGTTCGGCCTCCAGGGAACGCCGGTCGAGGATTTCGCCGCGGTCGCGCCGGCTGGCGCCGGCGCCGCGCCCGCGCGCGACGTCGATTCCGCCGACGTGCTGCTCGCCTCCTACCTGATCGACCTCCGCGCCGCCGCCGCGCTCGTCGACGGGGCGGTTCGCGCGGTGACGCTGAACGACGCGCTGACGATGGTCGGCGACGTCGAGGTCCGGAGGTCCGCGCTCGCGGCGCCCGCCGGGACCGACGGCGCGCCCGCCTGCCCGCCCGGCGCCGCCTGCGACGAGCCGGTCGCGGACGGCGAGGACGGCGATCCGCCGGAGCACGAGAAGGAGCGGTCCCACCTGAAGGACGGGTCGACGGAGCACGAGAAGGAGCGGTCCCACCTGAAGGACGGGTCGACGGAGCACGAGAAGGAGCGGTCGCACCTGAAGGACGGCTCGATCGGGCACGAGAAGGAACGGTCCCACCTCAAGGACGGCTCGATCGAGCATGAGAAGGAGCGGTCGCACCTCAAGGACGGCTCGATCGAGCACGAGAAGGAGCGGTCCCACCTCAAGGATGGCTCGACCGAGCACGAGAAGGAGCGCTCGCACCTGAAGGACGGCTCGACCGAACACGAGAAGGAGCGGTCTCACCTCAAGGACGGCTCGACGGAGCACGAGAAGGAACGGTCGCACCTGAAGGACGGGTCGACGGAGCATGAGAAGGAGCGCTCGCACCTGAAGGACGGGTCGACGGAGCATGAGAAGGAGCGCTCGCACCTGAAGGACGGGTCGACGGAACACGAGAAGGAACGGTCCCACCTCAAGGACGGCTCGACCGAGCACGAGAAGGAACGGTCCCACCTCAAGGACGGCTCGATCGGGCACGAGAAGGAACGGTCCCACCTCAAGGACGGCTCGATCGGGCACGAGAAGGAACGGTCGCACCTGAAGGACGGGTCGACGGAGCACGAGAAGGAACGCTCGCACCTGAAGGACGGCTCGACCGAGCACGAGAAGGAGCGGTCGCACCTGAAGGACGGGTCGACGGAGCACGAGAAGGAACGCTCGCACCTCAAGGACGGCTCGACCGAGCACGAGAAGGAACGGTCGCACCTGAAGGACGGGTCGACGGAGCACGAGAAGGAGCGGTCCCACCTCAAGGACGGCTCGATCGGGCACGAGAAGGAGCGGTCGCACCTCAAGGACGGCTCGATCGGGCACGAGAAGGAACGGTCCCACCTCAAGGACGGCTCGATCGGGCACGAGAAGGAACGGTCCCACCTCAAGGACGGCTCGATCGGGCACGAGAAGGAGCGGTCGCACCTCAAGGACGGCTCGATCAGGCACGAGAAGGAACGGTCCCACCTCAAGGACGGCTCGATCGAGCATGAGAAGGAGCGCTCTCACCTCAAGGACGGCTCCACCGAGCACGAGAAGGAGCCTCCCCCCGAGGAGATCGAGAAGATCGAGGATCGGGAGCCACCTCCTCCACCCAAGGAGATCGAGGAGCCCGAGGATAAGGTGCCGCCGCCGCCCGAGGACAAGGTGCCGCCACCGCCGCCGAAGGAGATCGAGGAGCCCGAGGACAGGGTGCCGCCGCCCGAGGAGCTCGGCGAGCCGGAAGACAAGGCGCCCCCGCCACCCCCGCCCCCGCCGGATGACAAGGTGCCGCCGCCGCGCGGCTCGATCGGCGAGCCGCAGAAGACGCAGCCGGCCGCCAAATCGCCGGCTAAGCCGGTCGCCAAATCACCGGCCAAGTCACCCGCCAAGTCGTCCGCGAAGCCTTCGGTCAAGTCGCCCGCCAAGCCGCAGAAGCCGAAGCCGGCCCTGAAGCCGAAGCCGAGCAAGCCGCCGAGCCCGGACCGGCCGTCGACGGGCGAGGGGAGCGGCGCCGGCGGCGGCGGTGCCGGCGGCGGTGGAGCTGGCGGAGGCGGGGCTGGCGGAGGCGGGGCGGGTGGCGGTGGCGCAGGCGGCGGAGGGTCCGGTGCCGGCGGGTGAGCGCGTGACGCCGCGGCCCGGCACCGTCCGCGCGCCCCGGCCCGTCGCTCGGCCGGGGCGCGGCGCGGCGCTGCTGGCGTTCGTCTGCTCGCTCGCCGCGGTGCTGGTGCCCGTCGCCGCCCCGGCCGGCTCGCTCAAGACCAACGAGGCCTACATCGAGGAGGCGCTCGCGCCGCCGCAGTTCGACATCGACGACATCGACGCGGTCTTCGACCACGTCTTCGCCCAGCTCGCCGGCGCCGTCACCGTCTACCCGACGGAGAACTACTACTACTTCAAGTTCCTGCACGGCGGCACGCCCTATGCCGGCAACCTCCGGCTCGACGCCGCCGACCGCGACCGGGGCATCGTCCACGTCTCCTATTTCAACGAGCTCAACGTGTTCGGCGAGGAGGTCGTCTGGCGGCACCGCGCCTACGGCGCCGCCGACGGCGTCGTGGTCGCGAAAGTCGGCGACCTCGCCTATTCCGTCACCCGCGGCGGCAAGACCGTCGTCTTCAATCTGAACGACCTGCGCGGCGTGCGCCCGCCGGCCGCCATCGTGCGCGAGGGGGAAGCCTATATCGGCCCGGTGTTCGACGAGTCGGGCGTGCGCTTCTTCCTGCTGTGGAACGCGCGGCAGCGCATGTTCCTCTACGTCCTCGACGAGAGCGCCGCCGGCGACACGCTGTTCCGCCCGGCGGTCTCGCGGCAGGTCGCCATCGGCCTCCGCTCGGGCTTCGCCTTCTACCGCGACCGCTACTTCGAGCGCTGGATCCTGGTCGGCGTGCTGCGGCAGGAATCGCGGCTCAATACCTATTTCGACGGGCCGTTCGACCAACTGCCCGACAACTTCGTCGCGGGCGACGCGCTGCGCGACGCCTTCCTGGCGCTGAGCCCCGACGTCGCCGGCCGGATCGATCGCTTCGGCAACGCGCTCGACCTGTCGGGCCGCATGCTCGCCAAACCCTACATCCTCTACGACCGGGCGGACGACCTCGCGGTCTTCGACCAGTGCGCCGCGCGGGCCGGCGATCCCGACCCGTACTATCGCTGCTTCGCCGTCGGGCAGGACGGCACGGCCGAGGCCGAGTGAGCCGACCGCGCCGGCCGCGCCCTCAGTCGAGGGCGACGACGAGGCCGTCGGCGCCGCGCAGGGTGAAGGCGGCGCCGAGCGCCTCGCCGTCGCGGTCGCCGAAGGTCGAGGCGACCACCCGCCCGGTCATGCCGTCGTCGACGACGATCGAGGCGGGCTCGGCGCCGAGGTTGAGCGCGACCAGGAAGCGCTCGGGGCCATGCTCGCGCACATAGACGAGGAGGTCGCCCTCGGCGGCGATCGGAACATAGCGGCCGATCGAGAGCGCCGGGTGGGCGCGCCGCAGCGCGATCAGCGCTCGGTGCAGGGCGAGCATCGAGGCCGGGTCGTCGGTCTCGGCGGCGACGGTGAGGGTCGGGTCGCGGCTCGCGAGCGGCAGCCACGGCGTGCCGGTGGTGAAGCCAGCGTGCTCGGTGCCGTCCCACTGCATCGGCGTGCGCGCGCCGTCGCGGCCGAGCCCGAAGCCCGGTAGGTTGCGCTCCACCGGGTCGCGCGCCGCCCCCGCCGGCAGGGTGCCCTCGGGCATCCCGATCTCGTCGCCGTAGTAGATCGTCGGGGTGCCGCGCAGGGTCAGCAGCAGCATCGCCGCGACGCGCGTCTGGTGGGCGCCGACGCGGCCGGCGATGCGCGGCTTGTCGTGGTTGCCGAGCACCCAGTTCGGCCAGCCGCCGGGGGGCAGGCTCGCCTCGTAGGCGGCGATAAGCCGCTCGATGTGGCGGGCGTCCCACGGCGCCTCGATGAGCGCGAAGTTGAACGGCAGGTGCGCCCCGTCGAGGTTCTCGCCGTAGTAGCGCACCAGCCGCTCGATCGGCAGGTAGATCTCGCCGATCAGCGCGCCGTCCGGTTTCGTCGCCACCACGCCGCGCATCTCGCGGACGATCTCCTGCACCTCCGGCAGGTCGGTGGTGTAGACCGGCAGCAGCCGGTGGATTGGCGGCTTGCCCGGCGCCCAGTCCGGGTTCTCGGGGTTGTCGCGCAGCGCTGGGTCCTTCATCAGGTGCCACAGGACGTCGACGCGGAAGCCGGCGACGCCCTTGCCGAGCCAGAACCGCATGACCCCGAACATCGCCTCGCGCACTGCCGGGTTGCGCCAGTTGAGGTCGGGCTGCTCGGGCAGGAAGGCGTGGTAGTAGTATTGCCCCGTCGCCGCGTCGAAGGTCCACGCCGGCCCGCCGAACTCCGACTGCCAGTTGTTCGGCGGACCGCCGTCCGGCGCCGGGTCGCTCCAGATGTACCAGTCGCGCCGCGGGCTCGCGCGCGAGGCGCGGCTCTCCTCGAACCAGCGGTGCTGGTCGGAGGTGTGGTTCGGCACGAGATCGGCGATGATCCTGAGCCCGCGCGCCTTCGCGTCGGCGACGAGCCGCTCGAAGTCCCCCATCGTGCCGAAGCGCGGGTCGACGTCGCAGTAGTCGGCGATGTCGTAGCCGAAGTCCTTCATCGGCGAGGGATAGAACGGCGTCAGCCACAGCGCGTCGATGCCGAGCGCGACGAGGTGGTCGAGGCGGGATCGGATGCCCTCGAGGTCGCCGATGCCGTCACCGGTCGTATCCTGGAACGAGCGCACGTAGATCTCGTAGATCACGCCCTGCTGCCACCACACCGGCGTCTCGCCCGCCGTCATCGGGCGGCGGCCCCGGCGAGGAGGAGGGCGGCGTTGCCGGGGATCACCCAGCCGTCGCCGAACACCGGCGCCGGCGTGCCGCCGCCGCCGTAGGCCGGGTCCTCGCTCGACCAGAGGAGCCGCCAGCCCGCGCGGTCCGGCGGGGCGAGGAGCGGCGCGCTCACCGGCGGGGCGACGTCGGAGCCGAGGTTGATCGCGAGCAGCCGGTCGTCGGCCGGCGCCGCGCCGAGGAAGCGGACGAGGCAGAGGTCGCCGACGGCCGACCCGAGCACCCCGACCGCGCCATGCAGGCGGATGGTCGGGTCGCTGCGGCGGAGCGAGATCAGGTCACGGTGCAAGGCGAGCGTCTCCCCGTTGCGGTCGCGCTCCGCCCAGTCGAGGACGCAGCGACGGAAGGTGGCTTCGTCGGTCGGGTCGTCGATCGCGGCGCCGATGAGTGACGGAAACTGGGTGAGGAACTCCCGCCGACCGCTGCGGGCGCCCTCGCCGACGGCGCCGCCGTGGTCGGCGAAGAACAGGAAGGGCGTCGAGGCGCCGAACTCCTGGCCCTGGTAGAGCATCGGCGTCTGCGGGCCGAGCAGGAGCGCCGCCGTCAGCGCCCTGAGCCGCGCCGGCTGCGCGAGCGCGGCGAGCCGCCGCCCGTCGCCCGAGTTGGCGATCTGGTCGTGGTTTTCGAGGAACGACACCAGCCGCCGCGGCGGCAGGCGCAGCACGGAGGTGCCGCGCGGGTTCTTCTGCCAGGCCGAGCGCTGGCCCTGCATCAGGAAGCCGAAGGCGAGGCTCTCGGCGATCTCGCGCGCGTCGCCCCGATAGTCGGAGTAGTAGGCCTCGCGCCGGCCGGTTAGCACCACCCGCGCGGCGTGGTGGAAGTCGTCGTTCCACAGCGCGTCGAGGCCGCAGCCGCCGTCCGCGGGCGCGTCGAGCAGCCGGCGGTCCTGCGGCTCGTTCTCCGCCACCAGCACGATCGCCCGGTCGCCCGCCGCCGCCCGCGCCGCGTCGGCGATCTCGCGGACGACGTGCACCTCGGAGGCGTCGTGGATCTCCTGCGTCGCGTCGAGGCGCAGCCCGTCGAAGTGGAACTCGCGGATCCAGTAGGCGGCATTGTCGATGAAGAAGCGCCGCACCGGCCCGGCGTCCGGGCCGTCGAAGTTGATGACGTCGCCCCAGTCGTTGCGCCGGTCGTGGAAGATCGAGGCGGCGAAGCGCGGCAGGAAATTGCCGTCCGGTCCGAGGTGGTTGTAGACGACGTCGAGAATGACCGCGATGCCGAGGCGGTGCGCGGTGTCGACGAAGCGGCGCAGGTCGTTCGGCGACCCGTAGAGCCGCGTCGGGGCGTAGAGCCCGACGCCGTCGTAGCCCCAGCCGAAGCGGCCGGGGAAGTCGTTCACCGGCATCATTTCGATCATCGAGATCCCGAGCTCGGTGAGCGCGGGCAGCCGCTCTGCGGCCGCCGCCCACGTCCCTTCGGGGGTGAAGGTGCCGACGTGCATCTCCATGATCACCTGGCCGGAGAGCTCCACGCCGCGCCAGCCGGCGTCGCTCCAGGCGAAGGCGTCGGGGTCGACGAGGGCGCTCGCGCCGTGCGGCCCGTCCGGCTGCCAGCGCGAGGCCGGGTCGGGCAGCAGCGCCGCCTCGTCGCCGATGTGGAAGCCGTAGCGCGTTCCGGCGCCGACGCCGTCGACCTCCGCGGCGAACCAGCCGGGCCCGCCGGCCGGCCGCATCGCCACGCGGCGGCCGTCGATCGCGAGCGTCACGCGGTCGTGGCCCGGGGCCCACAGCCGGAACGACGCACCGCCGGCGGAGAGTTCGGCGCCGAACGCCATTCGACGCCCGATGGCCGGGCCTGCGGTGGCCTCTGTCGTGGCGGCTGGGGAGGGGGGAGGGACGTCCGCGGCGTCGGCGGGGCTTTGGGAGAGGCGTTCGGTCATGGGCGGCCGTCCTGGCGGGATGGTCGACGATCTCGATGCCGCGCGGCCCGGGGAGGTGGCCTCGCGGAACGGCATGGCGATGCCTTGGCTCAACGGCTCCCGTCGCGATCGGTTCCAGGCTCCGGCCGCGCGCGCCAGAACACGGCGGCCGGCGAGCCGCGGCTCAAGAGCGCCGAGAGCGGCGTGCGCGGCGCGAGGGCGGCGGCGCCCTGGCCGGCCACGCGATCATAGCACCCGACGAGGTCGTCGGGCACGATGAGGGCATGCTCGGCGAACAGCCCGTTGCCGGCGGCGAGGCCGCGCACCGGCGCCACCGTCACCGCCACGCCGTCGGCGTGCCGTCGCGCGAAGGCGACCGCCGTGTCGCTCGAACCCGCCGCCGTCACCACGTCGAGCGGCAGGTAGTCGCCATCGAGGAAGACGCGCGGCTGCGCCCGCCGCAGCCGGCCGACGGCGGCGATCGCCTGCAGCTTGGCGAGGCCGGCCTCGTCGTCGCGAACGTCGGCGGGCGCCACGTCCGCCGGCAGGGCGGCGAGCGTCGGCCAGTCGATCGGCCGGCGGTTGTCTGGGTCGACCAGCGAGAGGTCCACGACCTCGCTGCCCTGGAAGATGTCCGGCACCCCCGGCGCCGTCATTTGGATCACCGTCTGGGCGAGGCTGTTCGTCCGCCCGGCGCGGATCACCGGACCCAGGAAGGCGAGGAAGTCGCGGCGGAACGCCTCGCCCTCCGGCCCGTCGACGAGGGCCGTCGCGAAGTCGACCGCCGCCCGCTCGTAGGCCTCGTTCGGCGCCAGCCAGTCGCTTTGCCGCTTCGCCTCGCGCAGCGCCTTGACGACGTAGGCGCCGATCCGCTCGCGCGAGATCGGCCAGGCGCCGGCGAGCGCCTGCAGGATGATCCACTGGTCGATCGGCGCAGGCGCCGCGCCGTCCGGCAGGTCGCGGACGAGCGGCGCGGCGAGCCGGCGCCAGCGCTCGACCGCCGCGACCCACGCCTCCGCCGTCTCCGACAGCACGTCGAGCCTCGCCCTGACATCGAGGCTGCGCTTGGTGTCGTGCGTCGAGAGCGGCGTCAGGGCCCGCGGCCAGCATCGTTGCCGCCGGGCGAGCTTGCGGTGCAACTCGGCCGGCGCCACAGCCGGCGCGGCGATCTCGCCGCCCACCTCGTTCGCCGCCGCGAGCGCCACGTCGCGGTAGAGCTCGGTGTCCTCGTAGCCCTTCGCCGTCACCGCCCCGGTGAGCTGCTGGAAGCGGGCGCGCACCGCCGCGGCGCGCGGGTTGGTGCGGTCGAGCAGGAGCCGCACGAACTCGGCGAGGTGCGTGGCGTCGAGGTCCGCCGGCCCCTCGGCGGTGACCGCCGCCACCGCCTCGCGCACCAAGGCGAGGTCGGCCTCGGCGGCGCCCGGCGCCGCGCCGAGGTAGCTGCGGTAGACCGGAAAGGCCGCGGCGAGCGCCGCCACCACCGGTTCCATCGCCGCCTCGCTCGCCGTGTCGCCGGCCAGCGCCGCGAGGTGGGCGACGCGGCGGACGTCGGGCCGGAAGGCGCGGTCGATCGCCTCCCGCTTCGCCGCCGCCACCCGGTCCGGCGCGGCGAGCGCCGGGTCGAGCGTGCGGGCGAAGGCGGCGAGCCGGCGGTAGCCGGCCGGGTCGATGCAGAGGCCGTTGATCCAGTTGAGCGCCTCGTAGCCGGTGGTGCCGTCGACCGGCCATGACCGCAGCGCCTCCTCGCCGATCAGGATCTTCTCGACGTGCAGGCTCGCCTCGGCGCCGATCGCCCGGCGCAGCGCCGCGAGATAGGCCGCCGGGTCGGCGAGGCCGTCGACGTGGTCGACGCGCAGCCCGTCGACGAGGCCCGCCGCCACCAGATCGACCGGCAGCCGGTGCACGTGGTCGAACACCGCCGCGTCCTCGACCCGCACGCCGATCAGGTCATCGATCTCGAAGAAGCGGCGGTAGCCGATGGCGTTCGCCCGCTCGCGCCAGGTCTCGAGGCGCCAGTGCTGCTGCGCGAGGAGCGCGCCGAGGCGCGGTCCGCGCTCGGCGACGAGCCGGTCGAGCAGGTCTTCCAGGGCGGCGAGCGTCTCCGGCCGGCGGGCGAGCGCTGCGACGAGGCGGGCCCGCCGCTCAGCCGTCCGGCCGGCGTCGTCGGCCGCTTCGACCGCCTGCCAATCGCGCGCCGCCGCGGCGAGGTCGGCGTCGTCCGCCCGTCGCGCCGCCTCGGCGTAGAGTCGGCCGGCGACGACGGGGGCGAACGGCAGGCGGTGGTCGTGGTGGACGGCGACGATCCGCCCGCGCTCCGGCTCGGCGGCGAGGCCGATCGAGCCGGCGGCGAGGCAGGCGTCGAGGTCGTCCTCGAGCCACGGCAGCAGGATGCGCCCGTCCGTCCAGTCGATGTCGAAGGTCGCCGCCGCCGCCGCGCGCGGCCCGAGCTCGAGCGTCGCCATCCACACCGGGTTGCTCCAGTGCGTCGACATGTGGTTCGGCACGATGTCGAGGATCATTCCCATGCCGTGCGCGTGCAGCGCGCCGACCAGCCGCTCGAGCCCGGCGCGTCCGCCCAGCGCCGGCGAGATCTCGGTCGGGTCGACGACGTCGTAGCCGTGCGTCGAGCCCGGCCGCGCGGTGGTGATCGGCGAGGCGTAGAGGTGGCTGACGCCGAGCCGGTCGAGGTGCGGCACGATCGCCTCGGCGGCGGCGAAGTCGAGGTCCGGCCCGAACTGCAGCCGGTAGGTCATGGTCAGCGGCCGCCCGCTCACTGGGCCTGCTCCCACACGAGCAGCGAGCGGGCGGCGACGTCGATGGTCTCGCCCGACGCCGCCTCGGCGCCGTCCTCCTCGCCGCCCGCCGTCGAGATCGCGCGCCGCCAGGTGGTGTCCGAGCCGGGCAGGGTGAACGCCACGTCGTGGTGCGCGCCGTTCAGCATCACGAGCACCATCGGCTCGCCGGCCTGCCGCGGCGACAGCCGCACGGTGAGGCACTTCACGTGCGCCGAGCCCCACTCCTCGGCGCTCATCCGGTGGCCGCCGGCGGAGTACCAGGAAACGTCCGGCCGGCCGCGGTCGTCGCGGGCGCCGGTCAGGAACTCCGGCCGGTTGATCGCCGAGCGGCTGTTGCGGAAGTCGATCAGCCGGCGGACGAAGGCGATCAGCTCGGAATCGGCGCCGTGCCAATCGATCCAGCTCGTCTCGTTGTCCTGGGCGTAGACGTTGTTGTTGCCGCCCTGCGAGTTGCCGCACTCGTCGCCGGCCAGCAGCATCGGCACGCCCTGCGACAGGATCAGCGTCGCCAGGTAGTTGCGCATCTGGCGCAGGCGTAGCGCGTTGATCTCGGGATCGTCGGTCTCGCCCTCGGCGCCGCAGTTCCAGCTGCGGTTGTCGTCGGCTCCGTCGCGGCCGTCCTCGCCGTTCGCCTCGTTGTGCTTGTCGTTGTAGGAAACGAGGTCGGCGAGGGTGAAGCCGTCGTGCGCGGTGACGAAATTCACGCTCGACCACGGCCGCCGCCGCCCCTCGCCGAACAGGTCGTTCGAGGCGGCGAAGCGGCGGGCGAAGTCCGGCAGCGCGCCCTCGCGGCCGCTCCAGAAGTCGCGCACCACGTCGCGATAATCGCCGTTCCACTCCGAGAAGCCGGGCGGGAAGTTGCCGAGCTGGTAGCCGCCGGGCCCGACGTCCCAGGGCTCGGCGATGAGCTTCAGGCGCGACAGCACCGGGTCCTGCAGGATCGCGTGGAAGAACGGGTGCGTCGGGTCGAAGCCGTCCGGCCGCCGGCCGAGGGTGGTCGCGAGGTCGAAGCGGAAGCCGGCGATGCCGTACTCGATCGCCCACATCCGCAGGCTGTCCATCACCATCTGCAGGACGCGCGGATGGTTGGTGTCGAGCGCATTGCCGCAGCCGGTCAGGTCGTCGTAGTAGCGCGGGTCGCCCGGCAGCAGGCGGTAGTAGGAGCGGTTGTCGATGCCGCGCCAGCTCAGCGTCGGGCCGAGGTGGCTGCCCTCGCAGGTGTGGTTGTAGACGACGTCGAGGATGAGCTCGATGCCGGCGCCCGCCAGCCGGTCCACCGCCTCGGCGATCTCCTCGCGCCCGCCCGGCCCGAGATAGCGCGGCTCCGGCGCGAAGTAGGCGAGGGTGTTGTAGCCCCAGTAGTTCGCGAGCCCCCGCTCGACGAGGTGGCGGTCCTGCAGGAAGGCCTGCACCGGCAGCAGTTCGACGGTCGTCACGCCGAGCCGCTTCAGGTACTCGACGACGGCTGGCGAGCCGAGCGCCGCGAAGGTGCCGCGGATGTCCTCCGGCACCAGGGGGTGGCGCATGGTGAGGCCGCGCAGGTGTGCCTCGTAGACCACCGTGTGCGGCCACGGCACCCGCTTCGGCCGCCGCTCGCGGGCCACCGGCCCGACGATCCGCGCCTTCGGGATGAACGGCGCGCTGTCGCGGTCGTCCTTCACCAGATCGGCGTCGTCGCCGCCGCCGACCACGTAGCCGAACAGCGCGTCATCCCAGATGAGTGGGCCTACGAGCTCGCGCGCATAGGGGTCGATCAGGAGCTTCGCCGGGTTGAAGCGGTCGCCCGCCGGCGGGTCCCAGGGCCCGTGCACCCGGTAGCCGTAGGTGGTGCCGGCCGGCACGTTGGGCACGAAGCCGTGCCACGCGCCGTCGGTGCATTCCGGCAGGTCGAAGCGGCCGATCTCGGCCTTGCCGTCCGCATCGAACAGGCAGAGCTCGATGGCCTCGGCGTAGTCGGAGAACAACGAGAAGTTCACCCCGCCGTCGACCGGCGTCGCGCCGAGCGGGGAGGGCTCTCCGCCCTCGATGGTGCCGAGGGAGCGGCTGGCGGGGGCGATGCCCGGGGATGCACGCATGGGTCGGAAGCGCCTTTCCGCGTGGCGACCCCCTCGGGCCGGGCGTGCGTATCCGTCGCCGGGAGCGCGCACGGCGCCGCCCGCGCGTGACGCGCGTCGCGATGAGACCGAGGGAAGTCCGGTGGACGTCGGGTTCTGGTGCCGGTCAACGCGGCCGCCCTCGCCGCGGTTCCCCGTGCCGCGACGGGGAACCGCGCCCGCCGCCCGCGGGTTCTCCGCTCACGGGTGGACAAATGCGGGGAGACCAGTGGACCGGGCAATCGAGGCGGTGGCGGCGGAGGCCGCGTCGGCGGCGCCCGACGGGGCGCTGCGCCCGGCGGGGCGCGTCCTCGTGCCGGGTCGCAACGTCTGGCGGCTCGAGCGCGCCGACGCCTTCGCGGTCCTCGTCGACGCCGCGGCCTACTTCGCCGCTCTGCGCCGGGCCCTGCTGGCGGCGCGGCGGCGCATCTTGATCGTCGCCTGGGACCTCGACAGCCGCACCCGCCTCGTCGGCGAGACGGCGCCGGACGACGGCCTGCCGGAAGAACTCGGCGCCTTCCTAACCGCCCTCGTGCAGCGCACGCCCGATCTCTCGATCAAGCTCCTCCTGTGGCGGCCCTCGGTGCTCTATGCGCTCGAGCGCGAGCCGACCGTCGGCGTCGCCCTGCAATGGCAGACGCCGCCGCAGGTCGAGCTCGCCTTCGACGAGGAGGCGCCGGTCGGCTCCTCGCAGCACCAGAAGATCGTGGTCGTCGACGACCGGCTCGCCTTTTCGGGCGGCCTCGACATCACCATCCGGCGCTGGGACACGCCCCGCCACGACCCCGACGACGCGCGCCGCGTCGATCCGGCCGGCAAGCCCTACAAGCCGTTCCACGACGTCCAGGCGGCGGTCGCCGGGCCGGCCGCCGCGGCGCTCGCCGCGCTCGTCCGCGAGCGCTGGCTGCGCGCGACCGGCGAGCGGCTGGAGCCCCTGGCAGATCCCCCGCCGGGTGATCCGGACCCCTGGCCGGCCGGCGTCGAGCCGCAGTTCCGCGACGTCGCCGTCGGCATCGCTCGCACCGCGCCGGAGGGCGACGGCGCGCCGGCCGTCCGCGAGGTCGAGGCGCTGTTCGCCGACATGATCGCGACCGCCGAGCGGACGGTCTATCTGGAGAACCAGTTCCTCACCTGCCACGCGGTCGCCGACGCCCTGGTCGCCCGCATGATCGCGCGGCCGCGCCTCGAGGCGGTGATCGTCGCGCCGAAGAGCCACCACACCCTCGTCGAGCACATGGCGATGCAGAACGGCCGCCTCCGCTTCATCGAGGCGTTTCGCGAGGCCGGCCTCGACGACCGCGCCTTCTTCGCCTTCCCGGAGGTCGACGGCGCCGAGGGCGGCGTCGACGTGATGGTCCATGCCAAGGTGATGATCGTCGACGATCGGCTGCTGCGCGTCGGCTCGGCCAACATCGCCAACCGCTCGATGGGCGCCGACAGCGAGTGCGACCTCGTCGTCGAGGCGTCGACCGCCGCCGAACGCCGGGCGATCGCGGCGGTCCGCGACGGCTTCCTCGCCGAGCACTGCGGCGTCGCGCCGGAGGAGGTCGCGGCGGCGCTGGCGCGCGGCTCGCTCGTCGCCACGGCGCGCTGCCTCGGCCGCGGCCGCCGCCTGTCGCCCGACCTCGACGGCGCGCCGTCGGTGCTCACGAGCACCACGATCGAGCAGTGGGCCGATCCCGACCGGCCGCTCGCCGAGACCGAGCCGTTCGCCGCCGTCGCCGGCTCCGCCGACCGGCCGCGGCGGCTCCGCCGCATCCTCGCCGTCGCCGCGGTCGCGGCGGCGATCGCCCTCGCGACGCTCGCCTGGCGCTACGGCGGCGCCGGCTGGATGAACCCCGACGCGCTCGCCCGGACCCTCGCCGACCTGCCGCGCGGTCTCGAAGGCGGCGCCATCGTCGTCGGCGTCTTCGTCGCCGCCGGTCTCGTGGTGTTTCCGGTCACCGTGCTCATCGCCGCGACGGCGATCTCCTTCGGCGCCTGGCCGGGCATCGCCTATGCGGCGGGCGGCGCCCTCGCGAGCGCCCTCGTCACCTACGGGCTCGGGCGCCTCATCGGGCCCGACGTCATCCGCCGCCACATGGGACCGCGGATGACGAAGATGCGCGACGCGGTCGCCGAGCGCGGCGTCGTCGCCGTCGCCACCGTGCGCCTCGTGCCGATCGCGCCGTTCTCCCTCGTCAACCTCGTCGCCGGCGCGGTGCGCATCCCGGTCGGCCAGTACGTCGCCGGCACCGTGCTCGGGCTCGCCCCCGGCATCGTCCTGATGACGACGCTGGGCGATCGCCTGCGCGCCGCCGTCAGCGCGCCGAGCCTCGGCAGTGTGCTGCTGCTCGTCCTCATCGTCGCCGCCTGGGGGCTGATGTCGTTCGGCCTCCAGGTCCTACTGTCCAGGCTGCGGAAGCGCCGGTGACCGCCGGCGCGCCGATCCGCCTGATGACCTGGAACATCCACCGCGCCATCGGGCCGGACGGCACCTACGACCTCGACCGCGTGGCCGCCGTCATCGGCCGCCACCGGCCCGACGTCATCGCCCTGCAGGAGGTCGACACGCGCGGCATTCTCGAACTCGAGGCGCGGCCGCTCGCGGTGCTGGCCCGCTCCTTCGGGCCGCACGCCGTCGAGGCGCGCACCATCGTCGCCCCCGACGGCCACTACGGCCACGCGGTGCTGAGCCGCTGGCCGCTCGTCGATGCGGAGACAGTCGAACTCACCGTCCGCGACTACGAGCCGCGCTCGGCGATCCTCTGCACGGCCGAGACGCCGGGCGGCGCGCTCGGCATCGCCACCGTCCACCTCGGCCTCGCGCCCGGCGAACGCCGCCTGCAGGCCGGCCGAGTGCTGGCCGCGCTCGCGGCGCGCGCGCGTCCGTCGGTGCTGATGGGCGATTTCAACGACTGGCTCGGGGTCGGCGTCGTCCGCCGCCGCCTCGCCGCCGCGCTCGGTGCGCCAACGGCGCTCGCGACCTTTCCGGCGCGCCTGCCGCTGTTCTCGCTCGACCGCCTGTATTGCCCGGCGCCGCTGCGAATCCTGCGCAGCTGGACCGACCGCACGGCCGCCGGCGCCTCCGACCATCTGCCGGTCATCGCCGACGTCGGGTTCGCCGCGGAGGGCGGGGAACGCCCGCCGCCGGCCGCAAGTTGACCCCGCGACGGCAACCGGGAGGACGACGATGGACGGCACGGTCGAATCCGCAGTGTTCGAGATCCGCGGCGCCGAGGGCGCCTGGCACGTCGTCGAGGATGGCGCGCCCGGCATGGCCTACGCGACCAAGGAGGCCGCCTTCGAGGCGGCGTTCCTCGCCGCCTCGACCGCCATCAAGCAGGGCCTCGAGGTGGTCATCACCGTCGCCGGCAGCGCGGCCGGCCGCAGCGCCCTCGGCGAGGCGCGCCAGCGCCCGGCTTGAGGCGCGAGCGCGCGGCCGTCACGGCCCGCGGGTCAGGTCTTCTCCTTGCGGCGGGCCGGCTTCGCCGCCTTGTCGCTCTTCTCGCCCTTGGTGGCCTTGGCCGGCTTGGCGGATTTCTCGGCCTTGCCCGGCGCGGCCTTTCCCTCGGCCTTGCGCTTCGCAGGCGGCTTGACCCGGGCCGCCTTCACCTTCGCCGTGCTCTTCGGCGCGCCCTTTCCTTCCGCTATCGCCACCGCCGAGAGGGCGAGGTCGGCCGGCTCCGCCGCGTGGATCGCCCGCAGCCGGCCGTCGTCGGCGTCGATCATGTCCGCGGCGAGGTCCCAGTGCTGCTGGGCGCGCCCGTCGGGCCGGCCCTCCTCGATCCACAGTCGATAGGCGAGGTCGCGGATGCGCTGCTCTCGGTTCTGCAACGGTGCCTCCCACGGGTGAGCTCGCCTCTCAACGGCGAAGCGGCGTCCTGCGTTTCATCGGCGGGTGAAGCGGCTCGGAACGCTTCGCCCGCGAACGGCGTTGGCTTCGGCCGATCGGGAGCCTCGGGATGACGCCGCGCGCGAGTTGGAAAGGCTACCTCAAAGTCGGGCAGCTCGTCTGCCCGGTCGCGCTCTACACCGCCGCCTCCACCGCCGAGCGCGTCTCCTTCCACACCGTCGACCGCGCGACCGGCCATCGCCTCCGGCGCCAGTTCGTCGACCGCGACACCGGCGTAGAGGTGTCGCGCGACGAGCAGGTGAAGGGCTACGAGGTCGGCCCGGAGGACTACGTCGTGCTGGAGCCCGAGGAGCTCGCCGCGGCGGTGCCCGAGGGCGACAAGACGCTCGCCGTCGAGACGTTCCTCCCCTGCGACACGATCGACGACCTGTTCCTCGACCGCCCCTACTACCTGGCGCCCGCCGCCGGCGGCGGGGCGGTCTACGCGATGCTGCGCGAGGGGATGCGTGAGGCCGACGTCGCCGCCCTCGCCACCGCCGTCCTCTTCCGCCGCGTCCGCACGGTGCTGATCCGTCCGGCGGGGCGGGGCATGGTCGCCACCACCCTCAACTTCGACTACGAGGTGCGGCCCGAGCGCGAGGCGTTTGCCGACCTTCCGGACGCCGAGGTCGACGACGAGATGCTGGCGCTCGCCCGCCACATCATCGAGACCAAGGAGGGCGCCTTCGACCCGGCCGCCTTCGACGACCGCTACGAGGCGGCGGTCGTCGCGCTCGTCCGCGCCAAGGCCGAGGGGCGCAGGATCGAGCCGCCGAAGCCCCGCCCGGCCGCCAAGGTGATCGACCTCATGGACGCGCTCCGCCGCAGCGCCGCGGAGGCCGGCGCGCCGGCTCCGAAGACCGGCGCCAAGACGAAGCGAAAGGCGGGCCCGGCCAAGGGCAAGCCGGCCGCCAAGGCGAAATCGGACACCAAGGCGAAACCGGCGGCCGTGTCGAAGTCTGCGGCGAAGCCTCGCGCCGCCAAGGCGGCCGCCGGCAAGGCCGCGCCGTCCCGCCGCCCGCACCACAAGGCGGGCTGAGCGATGGCGCTCGAGCTCTATCGCCGCAAACGCGACTTCGAGGCGACGCGCGAGCCGCGCGGCCGCCCGGCGCGCAGGTCCCGCGGCGCCGGCGCCGGCCACGCCTACGTCATCCAGAAGCATGCCGCCCGTCGGCTCCACTACGACCTGCGCCTGGAGATGGACGGCGTCCTCAAGAGCTGGGCGGTGACGCGCGGCCCGAGCCTCGTCGCCGGCGAGAAACGCCTCGCCGTCCATGTCGAGGACCACCCGCTCGACTACGGCGGCTTCGAGGGCGCCATCCCGAAGGGCCAGTACGGCGGCGGCTCGGTGATCGTCTGGGATCGCGGCACGTGGCGCCCGATCGGCGATCCGCACGAGGCCTACGCCAAGGGTCACCTCGAGTTCGAGCTCCTGGGCGAGAAGCTGACGGGCCGCTGGCACCTCGTCCGGATGCACGGCAAGCCGCGCGAGAAGCGCGAGAACTGGCTCCTGATCAAGGCGGACGACGCCGCCGCCCGCCCGGAGGGCGCGGCCGACATCCTCGCCGAGCGCCCGGAGTCGGTCGCCACCGGCCGCGACATCGCCGAGATCGGCGACGACCCGCCACCGCGGAAGGCCGAGGCCGTGAGCGGCAAGCGCACCAAGGCCGCCTCCGTCAAGTCCATCCCCACCAAACCCGCCACCAAACCCGCCACGAAGGCGAAGGTCGCGCCGAAGGCGAAGGCCGCCGCCCGCCACTGCGCGGCGCCGCCGGTCGTGGGTGCCGTCGCCGGCCCGCTGCCGGCTTTCGTCGCGCCGGCCCTCGCGAGCCTCGTCCGCAAGGCGCCGGCCGGCCGCGGCTACGTCCACGAGATCAAGTTCGACGGCTACCGCATCGCCGCGCGCATCGACCGCGGCCGGGTCCGCCTCTTCACCCGCACCGGCCTCGACTGGACCGACCGCTTCGGTGCCGCGCTCGCCCGGGCGTTCGCCGCGCTGCCGGCCACCGCGGCGATGATCGACGGCGAGCTAGTGGTCGAGACCGAGGGCGGCGCGACCAGCTTCTCCGCCCTCCAGGCCGACCTCGCCGAGGGCCGCACGGACCGCTTCCGCTACTATGCCTTCGACCTCCTCCATCTCGACGGCTGGGATCTCCGCGCCGCCCCGCTCCTCGCCCGCAAGGCGGCGCTCGCGCGGCTCATGGCCGGCGTGCCGGAGCCCCTGCGCCTCAGCGAGCACTTCGAGGAGGAGGGCGCGGTGATGCTTCGCCATGCCTGCCGCCTCAGCCTCGAGGGCGTCGTCTCGAAGCGGCGCGATGCGCCCTATCGCTCCGGCCGCACCAAGGACTGGCAGAAGTCGAAGTGCTCGGCGCGCCAGGAGTTCGTCATCGGCGGCTACGTCGTCTCGTCGACCTCGGCGAAGGCGATCGGCTCGCTGGTGCTCGGCGTCTACGAGAAGGGGCGTCTGCGCTCCGTCGGCCGGGTCGGAACCGGCTTCACCGCCCGCGTCGCCGCCGACCTCTACCGCCGGCTCGAGCCGCTCCGGCGGACGAGGAGCCCGTTCGCCGGCGGGCTTCCCGCCGAGGCCGCCCGCGGCGTCCGCCACGTCGCGCCGGAGCTCGTCGCCGAGGTCGAGTTCCGCAGCTGGACGGCGGACCGCAATCTGCGCCACGCTTCCTTCCGCGGCCTGCGCGAGGACAAGCCGGCGACCGAGATCGTCGAGGAAGGCGTGCCCGACATGGCGACCAGACCGGCGAAGCCCGCCGTCACCCTCACCCATCCCGACCGGCTCTACTGGCCGGACGACGGCGTCACCAAGGAGGGCCTCGCCGACTATTACGCCGAGGTCTGGCCGCACATGGCCGAGCACATCGTGGCGCGGCCGCTCGCGCTCCTGCGCTGCCCCGACGGCATCGCTGAGACGTGCTTCTTCCAGAAGCACGCCTGGCGCGGCATCAACCGCAACATCCGCCTCGTGCCCGATCCGCACGAGCCCGGCGGCGAGCCGCTGCTCGCCATCGACGACCTCGCCGGCCTCGTCGCCCTGGTGCAGTCGGGCGTGCTGGAGATCCACCCGTGGGGCGCGTCCCTCGCCGCGCTGGAGCAGCCCGACACGATGATCTTCGACCTCGACCCTGGCGACGGCGTCGCCTGGCCGTCGGTCGTCGCCCTGGCGCGCGAGATCCGCGCCCGGCTCGAGGCCGCTGGCCTCGCCGCCTTCGTCAAGACCTCCGGCGGCAAGGGCCTGCACGTCAACGTGCCGCTCGTCCCCGCCGCCGGGTGGGACGACGTCAAGGCCTTCGCCAAGGCCCTCGCCGCCTCGCTGGCTGCCGACGCGCCGGAGCGCGTCGTCGCCGTCGCCGCGAAGGCGAAGCGCCCCGGCCGGATCTTCGTCGACTATCTGCGCAACGCCCGCGGCGCCACCGCCGTCGCGCCCTATTCGACGCGCGCCCGCCCCGGCGCGGCGGTGTCGATGCCGCTCTCCTGGGAGGAGCTCGGCGAGGTGCCCGGCCCGGCCCACTTCACCGTCGGCAACGCCGTCGCCCGCCTCGCGAGCCTCTCCGCCGATCCCTGGGCGAGCTTCCGCAAGGCGGCGGCGAAGCTGCCGGCGGCCGCGTCCGGCCGCGGTGGACGGGCGAAGGCGAAGCGATGACGCTGCTGCCCGAAGGCCTCGACTACGACGCGATGCTGCGGCTGCTCGCGGCCGCCGGCATCGGCATGGCGATCGGGCTCAACCGCGACCTGCACGGCAAGCCCACCGGCATGCGCACCCTCGGCCTCGTCTGCATGGGGGCGGCGCTCGCGGCCGTCACCGGCATCCGCGTCGAGGGCATGGCCGGCCACCCGGACGCGATGAGCCGCGTCGTCCAGGGCATCCTGCAGGGGGTGCTCGCCGGCATCGGCTTCCTCGGCGCCGGCGTCGTGCTGCGCGACCAGGATGCGCTCGAGGTGCACGGCCTCACCACCGCCGCCACCGTCTGGGTCACCGCGGCGCTCGGCATCGCCTGCGCGCTCGCCGCGTGGGAGATCGTCGCCTTCGCCGTCGTCATCACCCTGGCGCTCCTCGCCGCCGCGCGTCCGCTGGAGCACTTCGTCGAGCGCCGCCAGGCCGCGCGCGACGCCGATCCACAGGCGCCCCGCGAGCGGAACTCGCGGGGCTAGGATTTCGCCGGTGCCGGAACGGGAGCCCGGGTTCTACGGCGGCGGCGGCTGCGCCGGCTCGCGCGGCGGCATCTCCATCGGCGGCGGCGACGGCTCGTCCTCCGGCTCGCGCACGTCGGGGGTGATGCTCGGATCCTGGTCGGGCGGCACCACCGGGTCCTCGACCACCGGCGGCGCGTCCTTCGGGCGGGGCGGGGTGGGGGTCATGTCGGCTCCTCCGATCGCGGCTCAGCCGCGCTTCGAGCGCTCGGCGGCGATGCTCTTCTTCAAGGCGTCCATGATGTTGATGACGTTGCTCGGCTCGGGCGCCGGCGCCGCCTTCGGCTTGCGCCGCGCCCGGCCCTTCCGCTTGGCGGCGATGATGTCGAGGAGCCGGTCCTGCACCGGGTCGCCGGCCATCTCCGGGCGCCAGGGCCGCGTCTTGCGCTCGATGAGCCGGGCGAGCAGCGACATCACCTCCGGCTCGGCCGGCTCGTCGTCGAGGCCGCGGAAATAGTCGGCCGGGTCGCGCACCTCGTCGCCGTAGCGCAGCGTCCACACCAGGATGCCGCGCTCGCGCGGCTCGAGCATCACCGCCCGCTCGCGCCGGTAGAGCACGAGGCGCGCGATGCCGACCATGCCGGTCGCGGCCATCGCGCTGCGGATGACGACGTAGGCCTGGGCCCCGACCGCGTCGTCCGGCACGAGGTAGTGGGGGCGGTCGTACCACACCCACTCGATCGACTCCTTCGGCACGAACATCTCGATGTCGATCGTGCGGGTGCTCTCGAGCGCCACCGCCTCGAGCTCGTCGTCGTCGACGACGACGGTGCGGTCCTCGCCGGCCTCGTAGCCCTTGGCGATCTCGTCGTCCTCCACCACGTCGCCCGTCTCCGGGTCGACGTAGCGGCTTTCGACGCGGTTGCCGGTGGCGCGGTTCAGCGTGTGGAACCGCACCCGCTCGGCGTCGGTCACCGCCGGCAGCATCGCCACCGGGCAGGTGACGAGCGAGAGCTTGAGATAGCCCTTCCAAAAGCTGCGTTGAGCCAAGTCGTCGCTCTCCGGCTTTCTCGATCAGGCGCGTGCCCGTTCGGCGTTGCGCTTGCGGGTCGCCGCCGCCTTCCTGGCCGAGGCCGACCGCTCGGCGGCGGTGCCCGAGGCCGCGGCCTTGCCGCCCTTCTCGCCGCCCTTGTGCGCCGCCGGGTGGCCGGTCGCCTTGCCGCGTCCGGAGCCGCCCGGCCGCTTGCCGCCGCCGTCGTCTTTGTTGACGGTCGCCCACGCGCGCCGCTCGGCCTCCTTCTCCGAGACGCCGCGCTCCTCGTAGCTTTCGGCGATGTGGTCCGCCTTGCGCTCCTGCTTGTCGGTATATTTCGACTTGTCGCCGCGGGGCATGAGGTCCTCCATGGGATGCGATCATGGGCTCGGTCGAGACCAACGATCGATCTCGAAAACCGTTCCGCCGGCGGCGGCGTAAGGTCCGCCCGCGCGGTCGCGGAACCCGATCGGCCGAAATCCAGTTCGAACCCCGAGCGCACCAGGAGCATCGCGATGTCCATCGTCCACTATGTGATCGTCGAGCACGACGGCGGCTGGGCCTACCGGCTCGGAGACGTCGTCTCGGAGGCCTTCCCGACCCACGACGCGGCGCTCGCCGCCGCGCGCGACGTCGCGGCCCGCCAACGGGTGCCGGGCGAGACCACCACGCTCACCTACCAGACCCCGGACGGCCGCTGGCACGAGGAAACCTCGACCGGCGACGACCGTCCGGAGCCGGACGTGATCGACCCGCCGCACTGAGGCGGCCCCCGGTGGGCGCTCGGAACCACCCCGGCCGCCCGGCGTTCGACAGTCGGGGGCGCCACCGGAGTGACCCACCATGACGAACATTCGAGACGCCCGGATCCTGATCCTCGCCACCCACGGAGTCGAGCAGGCGGAGCTCACCGTGCCCCGCGACGAGCTGCGCAAGGCTGGCGCCGCCGTCGACGTCGCGAGCCCGGACGGCAAGCCGGTTCGCGGCTGGATCGAGAAGGACTGGGGCGACACCATCGCGGTCGACCGCAGGATCGCCGACGTCGACCCGGCGGCCTACGCGGCGCTGGTGCTGCCGGGCGGCCAGATCAACCCGGATCTCCTGCGCGTCGACCCCGACGCGATGGGGATCGTCCGCCGCTTCCTCGCCGACGGCAAGCCGATCGCCGCCATCTGCCATGGACCCTGGCTGCTGGTCGAGGCGAACGCCGTCCGCGGCCGCACGGTCACGTCCTACCGCTCGATCCGTACCGACGTCGAGAACGCCGGTGGCCATTGGGTCGACCGTGAGGTCGCCGTCGACGAGGGCATCATCACCAGCCGCTCGCCGAAGGACCTGCCGGCCTTCATCGCCAAGATCGTCGAGGAGGTCGGCGAGGGCCGCCACGAGCGCCGCAAGGTCGCCTGACCAGCGCCGGCGTCGGGGAGCCGGTGGCGGATGAGCCGCCGCCGGCTACTCGGCGGCGACGATGCGCGGTTTGCCGCGGCGGCCCGGCGTCGCGGCGCGGGCGGCCGCGGCGGCGAGCTTCGCCGCCCGCGCGGTGCGGAAGGCGATCATCACGGCGCTGCTCGCCTGGCTCGTGTCGGCGGCGGGGGTCGCGGGCGGCGTCATCCGCACGAGCGAGGCCGCCATTTCCCAGTGGATGTGCGACCGCCCCTCGGGGCAGCCTTCGCAGATCCAGATCTCGTGCGCCTTGGCGCGGATGCGCTCGTCCTCGGTGGCGGCGTGGTCGAGATCGTTCGTATTGCCCATCTTGGTGACCCTCCGGCCGGACGAACGATGCGGCGCGCCCTTCGGTTCCCGGCAGGGGGCGCGCGCGATTGTCGCAGGACCGGACGTCGGAACCCCGCCGTGCCGGCCCGAGTTCTCCCCATGCACGTGCCGCCTGGCTTCGCCCCACCCGACAGTGCCGGGCCATTCTCGGCGTCGAACTCGGCCAGCCGGCAAAAGATCACCCGAAACCGCAGGGAGTAGCGATCATGGGAATCTTCTCGAAAGACATCAAGACGATGGATAACCTCTTTGTGCATACGCTTCGTGACATCTACTACGCGGAGAAGCAGATCCTGAAGGCCCTGCCGAAGATGATCGACAAGGCGAGCGACGCCAAGTTGAAGCAGGGCCTCGAGGCGCATCGCCGCGAGACCGAGGGTCAGATCGAGCGGCTGGAGCAGGTGTTCCGCCTGCACGGCGTCGAGGCGAAGGGCGTCGACTGCCCGGCGATCGACGGCATTCTCGAGGAGGCGGAGGAGATCGCCGGCGAGGTCGACGACAAGGAGGTGCTCGACGCCGCCATCGTCGCCGCAGCCCAGGCGGTCGAGCACTACGAGATCACCCGCTACGGCACCCTCGTCGCGTGGGCGAAGAAGCTCGGCCGCAACGACTGCGCCTCGCTGCTCGAGAAGAACCTCGCCGAGGAGTGGGCGGCCGACAAGAAGCTGACGGCGATGGCCGACGGCGGCATCAACCTGCGCGCCGTGAGCTGATCCGGCGGACACCCGCCCCCGGCCGACGACCCGAGCCCGCCGCCTGCGAAGGCGGCGGGCTTCGTCATGTCCGGGCGGCGGGCGCCGCCGCGACGAGGCGCACCAGCCGGTCGAGCGCCGCGCCGTCGCCGAGCGCCGCCGTCTTCTCGGCGGGCGAGAGGGCGGCGAGCGCCGCTGCGAGGTCTTCCGCGTCCTCGACCTTGGCGCGGCCGACGAGCCGCGCCGGGTCGACGTCGCCGGCTTCCCGGCGGCCGCCGTTCGGCAGCATCGCCCGGTGGGCGGCGGCGAGCGCCGGATCGGCGGCGAGCCGGGCGACCGCCTCCTCCACCCGGATCGGCGCGCCCTCGGCGAGGTGCCGCCGCATCCGCCGGATCACCTCCGGCGGGTCGTGGTCCTCCGGCGTCGCCAGGATGCCGAGGCGGGCGAGGGCGTCGCCGGCGCCGCGCCGCCCGGACACGGCGGCGATCGGCACCGCGAGCGCGAGGCCGAGGATCACCGGGCTCATCCACAGGAAGAGCGCCGGGGCGATGGCGTAGGCGGCGCCCGCCAGCGCCACGCCGATCAGCGTCGCCCCGGCATACATCCGCGCGGTCTCGCGAAACGGGATCGAGCCGTCGTCGCGCCGCTGCGTCCGCCAGCCGCTGTCGCGGCCGCGCAGCACGGCGAGGATGCACGACGACTGCACCACCATCATGATCGGCGCGGCGAGCGCCGCGAACACCGTCTCGACGAGGAAGCCGGGCAGCGCGGCGAGGCCGCCGAAGGCGCGCCGCCGCGGCCCGTCGCAGAGCATCGCCAGGAAGGCGGCGAGCTTCGGCGCGACGAGCGCGGCCATCGTCGCCGCGAACACCCACGCCGCCCGCACCGGGTCCTGCGCCGGCCAGCGCGGGAAGAGCGAGAAGTCGGCGGGAAAATAGTCCGGCGGCACGAAGCGCGCCTGCAGTGCGATCAGGAGCCCGGCACCCAGCATCGCGAGCCACAGGGGTGCCGCGACGTAGCTGCCGATGCCGATCAGCATGTGCAGGCGGCTCGCGAAGGCGAGGCCGCGCGCCGGCAGCACGAAGGCGTGCTGCAGGTTGCCCTGGCACCAGCGCCGGTCGCGCACCGCGAGGTCGGTCAGCGTCGGCGGCCCCTCCTCGTAGCTGCCGCCGAGCGCCGGCACCATGTGCACCGCCCAGCCGGCGCGCCGGATCAGCGCCGCCTCGACGAAGTCGTGGCTGAGGATGGTGCCGCCGAACGGCGCCTTGCCGGGCAGCCGCGGCAGGCCGGCGGCGGCGGCGAACGCAGCCGTGCGGATGATCGCGTTGTGGCCCCAGTAATTGCCCTCGCTGCCCTGCCAGGTCGTCAACCCGTGCGCCAGCAGCGGCCCGTAGAGCCGGCCGGCGAACTGCTGGCAGCGCGCGAACAGCGTCCGCCCGCCGACCAGCACCGGCAGCGTCTGGATCAGCCCGACGCCGGGGTTCTCGTCCATCGCTGCCGCGAGCCGCACGATGGTGTCGCCGCTCATCAGGCTGTCGGCGTCGAGCACCAGCATCGCCGCGTAGCCGCCGCCGAATCGGCGCACCCACTCGGCGATGTTGCCGGCCTTGCGGTCGGTGTTCCTGGCGCGGTGGCGATAGTAGAGCGCGACGCCGCCCTCGCTCGCGAGCCGCGCGGCGAGGGCGAGGTAGGCCGCCTCCTCGGCGATCCACACGTCGGCGTCGGTGGTGTCGCTCAGCACGAAGGCGTCGAAGCGGCCGCCCTGGCCGGTGGCGGCGAGCGAACCGAGCGTCGCCGCGAGGCCGGCGAACACCCGCGCCGGGTCCTCGTTGTAGGTCGGCAGCAGCAGCGCCGTGCGGCCCTCGACCGGCGGCAGCGGCGCGGCGGGGTCGATGCCGAGGCGGTTGCGCTGCAGGAGAAGGCCGGGCAGTCCGGCGAGCGCGCTCACGAAGGCGAGGGCGATCCAGCACGACAGCACCACGAAGAGCGCCAGCACCACCGCCTCGAGCGCCGTCAGCCCGCCGACCTCGAGGACCTTATACATCTCGTAGGCAGCGAGGCCGCCGAGGCAGGCTGCGCCGCCGAAGACGGCGAGGCGGCGGAGCGCGATCGAGGGCGGTGCCGTCGCCGGCGGCGGCGCCCGCTCCGCCCGGCCGAGGTCCTGCACCGGCATGGCGAGCGGCGCCTCGGGTGGCAGCGGCACCAACGGCGCGTCCGCCGCGCGGGCGGCCGCAACCGCCCGCGTCACGGCGTCCATCGGTAGACCCACACCTCGGAGAGGCGCCGGCCGTCGCGCAGGATCTGGGCGCGCAGCTCGGCGAGCTCGGCCTCGCCGACGTCGAGGTCGAAGGCGAGCCGCAGCCCGTCGATCTCCGGGTTCGGATAGAGCGCGATGTTCACGATCTTGCCGGCCGACGTGGTCACCTCGGCGGCGAGGTCCGCCACGTCGGAGCCGGTCGCCGCGCCGACGACGTCGACGACGAACCGCCGCCGCGCCTCGTCGCCGCCGAGGCGGGTCTCGCCGAACACGTAGGGCGGCCGGTCGCCGGGCCGCCCCCAGCCCCAGTGCAGCCGGTAGGTGAAGCTGTACTCGCCGCCCTTGGCGAGCGGCGCCTTCGGCCGCCAGAAGGCGACGATGTTGTCGTGGATCTCCTCCGGCGTCGGGATCTCGACGAGGTGCACCGCGCCCGGCCCCCAGTCGCCGATCGGCTCGACCCAGACGCTCGGCCGCCGCTCGTAGCGCGCCTCGAGGTCCTGGTAGTCGAAGAACGACCGCTGCCGCTGCATCAGCCCGAAGCCGCGCGTCGAGGGGATCGCGAAGACGCTGATCTGCAGGCGCTGGGGGTTGGCGAGCGGCCGCCAGAGCGTCTCGTCGTGGCCGTTGGCGATCTCGAGCCCGCTGGCGTCGCGGACCGCGGGGCGGAAGTCGTCGACGCCGACCCGGTCGTTCGGGCCGAACAGGAACATGCTGGTCAACGGCGCGATGCCCGGTCGCGCGAGGTCGGCGCGCGGGTAGAGCGTCATCTCCACCGCCATCGTCGTGGTCTCGCCGGGCAGGATGGTGAAGCGGTAGGCGGCGGCGGCGCTCGGGCTGTCGAGCAGCGCGTGCACCACCACGCTGTCGGCGCCCGGCCGCGGAACCTCGAGCCAGTAGGCCTTGAACAGCGGAAACTCCTCGCCCTCTGCGGCGCCGGTGTCGATCGCGAGGCCGCGCGCCGAGGTGCCGTAGGTCTGGCCCTTGGCGATCGCCCGGAAGTAGCTCGCGCCCTGGAACACCGCCACCTCGTCGAACACGTCGGCGCTGTTCATCGGGCTGTGCAGCCGAAAGCCCGAGACGCCGATGTCGAGGGCCGGGTCCGGGGCGGTAAGTCCGTGGTCGAAGCGGAAGTCGTCGGCCGCGTAGGCGACGGGGCGCGACCGCCCGTCGGCCACCACGTTGATCTCCACCCGTTCGCGGAACAGGAAGCCGCGCGGCAGGAGTTGCACCTGGAAGCGCCCGTCGGTGTCGCGCCACAGCGCCCGCTCCGGCCGGAAACGGATATTGCGGTAGTCGTCGTAGCTGAGCTTGTCGAGCTCGGGCGGCAGGGTGCGGTCCGGCCGCCTGTACTCGTGCGCGGCGAGCTCACGCGCCGTTCGCCGCACCAGCGCGGCGTCGAACGGGGTGCCGGCATCGGCGCCCGTGTCGGCGGCGCCGACCTCGCGCTGCCAGGCGAGAAGCGGCGCGCCGAGGAGCGGAAGGCCGGCCGCCAGCCGGATCACGTCCCGTCTTCGCATTCCGGCAGCCCTCCTTCCCCGCGCCGGGCTGCGGCGTCGCCGCAGGCGAACCCGACCCTGCTTCAATGAGCGAGCGGCGAAGCGGTTCCGTGCCGGCGGGCTATCCCTTCGGCGGTGCGGCAGGGACGCGGGCCGGCGACGCGGCGGTGCGCCGGAAGCGGGCGAGGGTGTAGACGCCGAACGGCGCGAGACGTCGCCGCTCGGCCAGCTCGATGTCCGGGCGCGCCGCCGCCCAGCGCTTCAGGCGCGAGAACGGGAAGTCGAAGCAGAGGCCCGCCGCGCGGCCGATCCGGGTGAGGTGCCGGCCGAGGTCGGCCGCGGCGCCGTCCTCGGCGCCGAAATGGCTGACGAGCACGATCTCGCCGCCCGGCCTGACCACCCGCGCGCACTCGTCGAGCACCCGCTCCGGCGAGGTCATCAGGGTGATCGCGAAGGGCACCGCCACGGCGTCGAAGTCGTCCGCCGGCAGGTCGAGGTTGTGGGCGTCCATCAGGAGCAGCGCCCGCACCTGCGGAAAGCGGCCCGATGCAGCCTTGTGGCGCGCCACCGCGATCATCTCGGCCGAGACGTCGATGCCGACCACCTCGGTGCCCGGGCGATAGTCCGCGAAGGTGAGCCCGGTGCCGACGCCGATCTCCAGGATGCGCCGGCCGCAGCGGCCGGCGGCGCGCGCCGCGGCGCGCCGTCCGGTGGCGCAGATCGGCCCGATGATCGGGTCGTAGAGCGCCGCCCAGCGGGCGTAGGCCGCGAGCGTCTCCCGCGCCGCGGCGGGAGGAGATTGGGGCGGCGAATTCGATTCTGGGCTTGCGAGCGGCACCGGACCGTCCTAACCGACCACTGCGGCTGTCGGGTCGGCGAGCAGGGCCGGCCCTCGGCGACACAACGGCCGGCATTGTCTCCGGTTCCTGTGACGGTTTCGGAAAGGGCCGGCGTCTTGCACCGCCGCTTCCAGCCGGGAACCGTGACGGCCGGATCGGCGTTGACGGGCGCGTACGCGCGGGGGATGCGCGCGGGGGAGGAGACATGGTCGGACGAGGCGGAGCCGCGGCGCGGCCGCAGGTGGGCGCCATCGTCTGGCGGCCCGGCGAGCACGGGGCTCCGGAGGTGCTCCTCCTCACCTCCCGCGAGACCGGCCGGTGGGTCATCCCCAAGGGTTGGCCGATGAAGGGCAAGACGGGGTCGGTCGCCGCCGCGCAGGAAGCGCTGGAGGAGGCCGGCGTCCTCGGCCGCGTCGGCAAGGAGCCGGTCGGCGCCTACACCTACTTCAAGCGCCAGCGCGACCGCTTCGACGTCTGCAACGTCTCGGTCTACCTCATCGCCTTCGAGCGCCAGCTGCCGAAATGGCCGGAGAAGGGCCAGCGCCAGTCGCGCTGGTTCCCGCTCGAGGAGGCGGCGCTGCGCGTGCAGGAGCCGGGCCTCTCGGCGCTCCTCGACGAGGTGCCGGTGAAGCTCGATCCGCCGCGCGAGGCCAAGCCGCCGCGCGGCGGCTGAGCTCAGGGCGCCACCACCACCGTGCACGAAAGCCCGGAAATGAGGCGCACGCCCTCGGGCACCGCGCCGAGGCGGATGCGCACCGGGATGCGCTGGGCGAGGCGAATCCAGTCGAACTCCGGGTCGACGTCGGCGAGCAGGCTGCCGCCGCGGGTGTTCGGGTCGGCGATCGCCCGGCTCACCCCCTCGACCGTGCCCTCGATCACCGCGCCGCCGGCCATCAGCCGCACCTCGGCGGCCGCCCCGTCGCGGATCGCCGGCAGCTTGGTCTCCATGAAGTAGGCGTAGACGTAGAAGGAATCGCTGTCGACGACCGCCATCACGCCGTGCCCGGTGGTGGCGTAGTCGCCGACGCTGGCGGTCAGGTTGGTGACATAGCCGTTCGCCGGCGAGCGCACCTCGGTGCGGGTGAGATTGATGTTCGCCGTCGCGAGCTCCGCCTCGGCCTCCTGCAGCTCGGCTGCCGCCTCGGCGGCGGCCACGGCCGACTTCTCGGCCGCCTCGACGGAGATCACGCCGCCGGCGTCCGACTGCAGGCTGGCGTCGCGGGCGGCGGTGTCCTTGGCGAGGGTCAGCGCCTGACGCTTCATCTCCACCACCGCCGTCGCCTGCTCGACCGCCACCTTGAAGCGCTGCTGGTCGATCACGAACAGCACGTCGCCCTTGTGCACCGTCTGGTTGTCGACGACGTTGATGACGCTGATCAGTCCGGCGACGTCGGGGGCGATGCCGACCACGTTGGCGAGCACCCGCGCGTCGCGCGTCCACGGCGACAGCGTGTAGAAGTCCCACAGCCGCCAGCCGACGAACACCGCCGCGATCACCGCGAGCGCCGTGACCGCGTAGCGGATCGCGTCGGTCCTCAGAGCCATCGCCCCCCTCCCGCGACCAGGATGAGGCCGCCCAGGATGATCACGTAGACCGCCAGGTCGAACAGCGCCCGGTGCCAGACGAAGCGGTAGAAGCCGGTCCTGCCCAGCCCCCAGCGGACGGCACCATAGACGAGGAGCGCGATCCCCGCCCAGAGCGCGAGCGGCGACAGGTAGAACCCGAGCACGTCGAGGGAGTGCAGCGCGGCGGTGGGCGAGGTGTCCATCGCGGGCCCGCTCAGTGGTCGAAGGTGCGCAGGAGGAAGGCGCGGTCGCTGTCGAAGCGGTCGGCGACGAAGCGCAGCGAGGCGATGGTGCGCACCACCATCGCCGCCTCCGGCGAGCCCGGCACCAGGGTGATCGCGAGCAGCGCCTCGTGCAGCGTCCGCGCCGCGGCCACAGCCTCGGCGAGGCGGGCCGGCCGGTCGGCGCCCGGCTCGGCGAGCGCCTCGAAGGTTGCGGCGAGGCGGTCGAGGCCGGTCGCGAGCGCCGCGCGCGCCTCGGGCGGCAGCCGCGGCTCTGTCGCCTGCCGACGCAGCCGGCCGAGCTCGAGGGCCATCGAGGCCGCGCCGAGCGCGCCGCGCAGGATGTCCTCCTCGCCGGGCCGGCCGAGGTCGAGGCGTGGCAGCAGTCCGGCGAGCACGGCGAAGATCGCCGCCGCCACCTCGCGTTCCGGGCGCTCGCCGCGGGCCGCCGCCGGCAGGGCGGAGACGATCGCCCGCCACGCCCGCCGCCGGGTGCCGCGCGGGTCGACCGGCAGCAGCACCGTGGCGGCGGCGATGCAGGCGGCCATGCCGCCGAGGAGCCCGAGGCCGTTGTTGACGAAGAGCTCCGGCGCCGGCGTGAACACGTTGCCGGTGCCGATCTCGGAGGCGAAGAACGCCGCGAACCCCGCGCCGAGCACCGTGTATTTCGGCACCGCCATCGCGAGGGCGGCGGGAAACAGCACGATCGCCAGGCAGATCGCGAGCTCGCCGTAGCCCTCGAGGCGTGGCAGCACGAAGGCGGTCATCAGGTAGGCGGCGACGACCGCGCCGGCGACCACCCCGAGATAGGGCCAGCCGACGCGGCGCGGGTCGTCCTGGTTGACGAAGATGAACAGCATCACCGCAAGCCCGGAGATCGCCGCGAAGCCGGCCGACCAGGCGGTCGCGAACCAGAACAGCGCGACGACGAGGAGCGCGGCGCCCGCCCTCACCCCCTGCAGCACCGCCTCGGTGCGGTCGAGCGCCGGCAGGTAGGTGTGCGGCCGGGCGCGCGGCGCGTGCACGCCGGCACGGAAGGTTGCGGCGTCGGCCACCATCACCATCGACAGCCCGTGCAACATGTCGCCGGTGCGGCGCAGCACTAGGAGCCCGTTGGCGAGCGTGTCGGTCGACGCCGTCCCGGCGAGCGCCTCGAGCTCGCCGCAGGCGTCGCCGAGCGACTTGCGCAGCCCGAGCAGCGCGTGCCGCACCCGCCGCGGATCGGATGCCGCGGTGCGGTCGGCGGCGATCCGGCCGAGCCCGTCGGCCACCTCGGCGAGCACCGGCGCCACCCGGTCGAGCACCGGGCCGACCCCGGTGCGGCGGAAGTCGTCGAGCCGCACGAAGAGGCTGCGCGCCACCGCCAGCACGCCGAGGAAGTCGCGCCCGACGCGGCGCAGCGCGGCGTCGTCGGGGCGGACCTCCGGCGCCTCGAACAGGGTGTAGGAGCGCAGCGCGTCGAAGGTCACGACGTCGCCGATCATCCGCCGGCGCAGGCTCGCGAAGGCTTCGGCGCCGGTATCGGGCCGGAGCGTCGCTGCCGCATAGCCGGCGAGGCCGGTGAAGGTCGCGGCGAGCGCGCCCCTGAGCGCCTCGCCGGCATAGACCGGCGCGACGAGCGAGCTCGCCGCCATCGCGCACAGGATGCCGACGATGATCTCGGTCGAGCGGTCGACGGCGATCGTCCACGCGCCGGTCGGGTCGGCGATCCCCTCGAAGCCGACCAGCAGCGCCGAGTAGCCGGCGAGCAGGAAGCCGTAGGAGGCGAAGTTGCGCACCCGCATCGAGCCGTAGATGCAGCCCCCGAGCCACAGCACCATCAGCCCGATGAAGGGCACCGCCGCCTCGGCGTAGAGCGCGAGGGCGGCGAGCCCGAAGAGGGCGCCGGCGAGGGTGCCGATGATCCGGAAGAGGCTCTTCGCCGCCACCGCGCCGGCGGTCTGCTGGGTGACCAGGAACACCGTCAGGATCGCCCACTGCGGGTCCTGGAGGTCGAGCCAGTAGGCGATGGCGAGGGCGGCGAGGCCGGCGGCGACGGTGCGGGCGGCGACGACCGCGCTGCGCCAGCCGAGGTCGACGGGCAGGAGGCGCGGCCGCGGCGGGCTCGGCAGGGTCGCGTCGGCGCCGCGCATCAGCGTCTTTCACCTCGACAGAGCCGGCCGCGGAGCGGCGGCGCGGGCGAGGTTACGGAGATCGCGCCGCCCGGTCCAGGCTCGGTGTGGCGGGGGCGGCCGGGCGGCGCGGTCAGGCGTCGAGCGGCCGGCCGACCGCGAGGCGCGCCGGTCGGCCGGCGCCATCGGCCTCGGCCACGGCGGCCGTGCCCCGGCCGGCGCCATCGGCGACGACGCGGTTGCGGCCGTCCGCCTTGGCGCGATAGAGCGCCCGGTCGGCCGCGGAGACGAGCTCGCGCGGATCGCTGCCGCTCGCCGGGGTGATCGCCGCGACGCCGACGCTGACCGTCGTGCCGAACCAGCCGCCGGGGCGCGGCCTCGCCGCCTCGAACTCGATGCGGGCGCGGATCGCCTCGGCGACGGCCGCCGCCCCCGCGACGTCGGTCTCGGGAAGGATCACCGCGAACTCCTCGCCGCCGAACCGGGCCGCGAGGTCGCCCGGCCGGCGGATGCACTCTTCGACGGCCTGCGCGATGATCTTCAGGTAGTCGTCGCCGCTCGCGTGGCCGTGGCGGTCGTTCAGGAGCTTGAAGTGGTCTGCGTCGACCATCAGCAGCCCGACCGGCCGGCAGGCGCGCCGCGCGCGCCGCCACTCCTCGGCGAGCGCACCGTCGAAGCGCCGGCGGTTGGCGATGCCGGTCAGCCCGTCGGTCGACGACAGCCGCGACAGCACTTCCTCGACCTCGGCGCGGCGGATCATCTCCCGTCGCAGCACGAACGCCGAGCCGACGCCGCCGATGCACACGATCGCCGTCAGGATGCCGATCACCGCCGCCTTGCGCAGCCAGTCGGCGAGCACGAGGTCGATGGTGGTCGAGACGAACACGATCAGGGGAAAGTTCGGCACCCTGGCATGGCTGTAGAGCCGCTCGGCGCCCTCGAACTGCGAGATCTCGACGAAGGAGCCTTCGGGCTCGACGAGCGCTCGGCGGAGAGCCGGGCTCGTCGACAGGTCATGGCCGATGTCGCCGGTGCCGTCGTTCGAGGGTTGGCGCATCAGGACGATGCCGTCGGCGCGCACCAGCACCAGCCGCTCGCCGGGCACGCCGTCCAGCCGCCTGAACAGGTCACGGAAATAGGCAAGGGGAATGACCGCGACCACGACGCCGCGGAATGCGCCGTCGGGCCCGGAGAGCCGCAGGCTGAGCGCCACGCCCGGCTCGCCGTCGCGCAACCGGTTCTTCAGCGGCCGCCCGAGGAAGAGCCCGGATTCCGAATGATCGCGCTGCACGGTGAAGTAGTCGCGGTCGGCGAGGTTCGCGGTCGGATTGCCCAGCGGCACTGCGCTCGCGACGATGTCTCCGTTCGCGTCGGTGACGAGAAGCGAGGTGAGGTGCTCGGCGTTTGCCAGCGTCTTGGAGAGGAAGCGCTCCAGCAGCATCGGCGAGGCGGCGATGGCCGGATCGGCCATCCCGCCGGCGATCTGCAGCATCGCGAAGCGGTAGAGGTCGAGATTGTGATCGATGTCCGCGACCGCCGCCCCGGCCAGCGTCTCGGATCCGCGCTCTGCGCGCACCCAGGCGTCGTCGTAGCTCTCGCGGAGCGTCGTCGCGACGAGCAGCGCCACCGCCCCCGACAGCAGCAGACTGCCGACGAGGATGAGGTTTGGGATCCGGTTCTTGCGCGTGGTGGGCCGATGGGCCCGCGCGGGCGTCGCGGCGATCAAGGCGGGGTCATCGACTGGGGAGGGCCATCGGTATTTGTTCGTATGATGGAAAATACATCATCGGGCCGAGCGGTGCTCGTGGAAAATTGTTGAAAATCGTTTCCGCGCCAGGACGGCTCGGCGTCCGTTCCGGCTGCCCCGCCGCGGGCGGAGCGTGTTGTCGGTGCCGAGGCGGGAACCGACGGGGCGGGTGCGCATTCTCGCCACAGAGTCCGCGCAAACTTTCGATCAGTGCCCCTGCGAGAGCCTGCTTGTATCCCGTGTACTCGCAAGAAATCGCGTCCGCGCCGGCCGCTCGCGGCCCAGCGCGGATACAGGGAGGTCATCGTCATGGCCATGGAGTTCTATCTCGGCGTCGCCCCGCCCGATCATCCCCCGCTCGGCCACGTCCTCATCAGTTCGACCGTGCTGCGCGCCGCCGCCCCGCGCGGCGACGCCAACCTCTATTGCGGCAGCTGCGGCGGCTGCCTCGCCGAGTCGGTCTCGATCGCCGGGCTCGGCTCGGCCTTCGGCTCGGCGTCGCACCCGCTGATGGTCGACTGCCGCCACTGCGGCGAGCACAACGTGTTGACCGCCGAGACGGCGGCGCGGCCGAGCCGCCGCGCGGCCTAACCACTGCCTGGCGAGGCGACGCCTTCGATCCCGTGTCCGCGGCGTGGCCGCGGCAGCCGCTCGCATGCCGCGAGCGCGGACGGTCAGACGTCCGGCGGCGCCGTCGCCGCCGGCGACGCTCTGTTCAATGCGGCGGCGTAGGTTCGGCGTCCGGGCTCTGCTAGAAGGCGGACATGCAGATGCGCCGCCAGCCTTTGCCCGCCGACGGGCCTTCGGCCACCGACAGGTCCGTCTCGGCCAGGCCGCGGTCCGCCGGCGGCCGGTCTTCCGAGGCGCTGTCGGCGCGGGCGCGCCTCGCCTCCGGGCTGGTGCTCGTCGCCTTCGTCGCCAGCCACCTCCTCAACCATGCGCTCGGCCTCGTCTCGCTGCAGGCGATGGAGGACGGCCGCCGCCTCTTCCTCGCGCTGTGGCGGAGCCCGCCCGGCACGCTCGCGCTCTATGCCGCCTTCTCGGTCCACATCGCGCTCGCCTTCGTCGCGCTCTATCGGCGGCGGAGCCTCCGGATGCCGCTGCGCGAGGCGCTGCAGCTCGTGCTCGGCCTGCTGATCCCGCTGATGCTCGCCCAGCACGTCCTCGGCACCCGGGGACACCACGAGCTCGCCGGCTTCGACGACGGTTACGCCGCGATCGTCCGCACCCTCTGGGTCGTCCGGCCCGACCTCGGCGCCTGGCAGTCGACGGTGCTCCTCGTCGCCTGGGCGCACGGCTGCCTCGGGCTGTTCTTCTGGCTCCGCCACCGCCCTTGGTTCGGCCGCGCCGCACCGCTGCTGTTCGCCGTGGCGCTGCTCCTGCCGGTGCTGTCGCTGCTCGGCTTCGCCGATGCCGGGCAGGCGCTCGCCCTCCTGCCGGCGCCGCCGCCGCCGGACGCCGCCCGCGCCGCCGAGCTCCTCGCGGCGGGCGAGTTCGAGGGCCGGCTGCAGCGCGGCTTCCAGCTCGGCTTCCTCGGCGTCCTCGTCGGCGTCCTCGGCCTGCGCGGGGTGCGCGCGCTCGCCCGCCGCGGCGCCGTCGTCGAGGTCGCCTATCCCGGCGGCCGGCGCGTGCGCGCGCCGCGCGGCGTCTCGATCCTCGAGGCGAGCCGGCTCGGCGGCATCCCGCACCATTCCGCGTGCGGCGGCCGCGGCCGTTGCTCCACCTGCCGCGTCCGCGTGCTCGCCGGCGCCGACGCATTGTCGCCGCCCGGCGCGACCGAGGAGGCGACGCTGGCCCGCATCGGCGCGGCGGCCGACGTCCGGCTCGCCTGCCAGGCCCGCCTCGCCGGCAGCGCCTCGGTGGTGCCGCTGCTGTCGCCGGCCCCGGCGGTCGCCGAGGCGGCGCCGGCCGGGCGCGCGCAGCTCGGCCAGGAGCGGACCGTCGCGGTGCTCTTCTGCGATCTCAGGAACTTCACCGGCCTCGCCGAGCAGCGCCTGCCGTTCGACGTCGTGTTCCTGCTCAACCGCTACTTCGCGGCGGTCGGCGGCGCCGTCGACCGCTCCGGCGGCCTCGTCGACAAGTTCATCGGCGACGGCGCGATGGCGCTCTTCGGCCTCGACGGCGACCCGGCCGTCGCCTGCCGGCGGGCGCTCGCGGCGGCCCGCGAGATCGCCGCCGAGATGGGGCAGCTCGTCGACGAGCTGTCGAGCGAACTCTCCGCCCCGCTCCGCATCGCCATCGGCATCCACGTCGGCCCGGCGATCGTCGGCTCGATGGGCTACGGCACGACCGTCTCGCTCACCGCCGTCGGCGACACCGTCAACGTCGCGAGCCGGCTCGAGACGCTGGCGAAGCAGCTCGACGTCGAGCTCGTCGTCTCCGAGCCGGTCATCGCCCTCGCCGGGGCCGACCTCGGCGCCGCCGAGCAGCGCGAGATCGCCGTGCGCGGCCGCGCCGAGCCCCTGAAGGTGTTCATCGTGCCCGCGCTCGGCCGCCTGCCGGCGCCGGGCGAGGCGGTCAGTCCGTCACCACGTCGACCGACACCTTGAACTTCCGCTTCGTCAGCTCCGGGAAGTAGCGCGCCGGCGTGAAGTAGGCCTCGGGCGCGAAGACGCCCGGCCGCCGCGGCTCGGCCAGAATCAGCTGCGCGGCGATCGAGGCGTTCATCGAGGTGCCGGCGTCGACATAGGGCGCGTACATCGGGTCGGGCCGCACGATCACCTCGGCGCGGGCGGTGGTCGGCCGGCCGTCCTTGCGACCGCGGCCGATCGCGAAGTGGATCTCCGAGCTCTCCTGCTCGGGAATGCGGTCGCGGTTCTCGGCGATGTTGCGGTTGATCACCGCGTTCAGCACGTCGAGCGGCTTCACCGTCACGCCCTTGACGGTGATCGGCGTGTCGAAGTCGCCGAAGCCCGCCTTGACGAGGCCGACCCAGGCCTCGTGCTCGCGGTGCGGCAGGTGCAGCTTCCAGGTGAACTCCCTGATGCCCTTCTCGCGGATGCCGTCGGCGAGCGGCACGGTCAGCTGCTCGGAGTGCGGCGAGTACATGAACTCGCACCGCCCCCACGGCGCCGGCAGGTCGAGCGTCTCGCGCCCGGTCTGCGGCGGGCAGGAGACGTGTTTGCCGTCGAGGAACTGCGTCGAGGGGTGGGCGTATTCGGCGAGCACCGTCGACACCGAGTAGGGCGGCATCAGGATCGGGTTCTCCGGCCCGGCGAGCTCCGCCGCCCAGTAGAGGTTGATGGCGTCGATCTCGTCGAGCTCGTCGGCGACCGCCCGGCACAGCACGTTCGACATGCCGGGGTCGGCGCCGACGCCGATCACCGCCGTCGCGCCGCCCTCGCGGAAGCGCTCGTGCCAGGCCATCTGCTGCACGGTGTAGGTGCCGAGGCCGCCGAGGTCGACGTAGGGCACGCGGGCGGCGAGCGCCGCCGCGAAGATCGTCATCTGGTGGCCGAGCAGCGTCGGCACCGAGTTGACGACGAGGTCGGCCCCGGCGATCGCCGCTGCGAGCCGCTCCGGATCGGTCACGTCGAGGTCGACGAGGGTGACGCGCGGATCGGCGAGCTCGGTCGCGAGCGCGTGCATCCGCTCGGGCGCCGCGTCGGCGATGCGCACCTCGGTCACCGGCACAATGGCGAGCGCCGACAGCAGGTCGCGGGCGATTCCCGCCCCCATCAGTCCGGCGCCGCCGAGGATGCTGATCTTCATGGGTCGATTTCCTTCAGCGTAGGCGATGGCCGCGCGCGGAGCGCGCACCCTCTCCTGGAGGGGGAGGGTCGGAACGCGGAGCGTTCCGGGGTGGGGTGGCGGCGCCGGCAGGCGCCGAACAGAGGTCTCTCAGCGGGCATGGACCTGGACGGGGCAATCTCTCGCGGGCTGCCGCCCGCGCCACCCCACCCCGCCGGACCTGCGGTCCGTCGACCCTCCCCCTCCAGGGGAGGATGAGCGTCCGGATGGACGCTCACGCATGCTTGCGGCCGCCGGCGTCGTGGAACCAGGCGTCGGGATAGGGATACCACCAGTCCTGGCGCACCGGCTTGTGGTCGATGATCACCATCTTCGAGCGGCGGAAGGCGTCGAGGCCCTGGCGGCCGAGCTCGCGGCCTATGCCGGAGGCCTTCCAGCCGCCGAAGGGCAGCGCGTCGTTGTCGATCAGCGGGTTGTTCACCCACACCATCCCCGCCTCGAGTCGCTCCGCCGCCTCCATCGCCTCCTCGAGGCTCGTCGTGAAGATCGAGGCGCCGAGGCCGAACGGGCTGTCGTTGGCGCCCGCGATCGCCGCGTCGAAGTCGGCGACCCGGCAGATCGCGGCCACCGGCCCGAAGCACTCCTCGTTCAGGATCGCCATGTCGGGCGTCACGCCGGTCAGGATCGTCGGCTCGTAGAACCAGCCGACGGTGTGCGCGGGCGGCACGCGGCCGCCGGTGACGATCGTCGCCCCCTTCGCCACCGCGTCGGCGACGAGCCGCATCACCTTCGCCCGCGCCGCCTCGCTGACGAGCGGGCCGATCTCCGAGCGGTCGAGGCCGTTGCCGATCCTGAGCCGCCGCGTCTCCGCCGCGAACGCCGCGACGAAGGCGTCGTGCACTGCGTCGACCACGTAGAAGCGCTCGGCCGAGGTGCACACCTGGCCGGAGAGGTGGAAGGCCGCCGTCACCGCGCCCGCCGCCGCCACCTCGATCGGTGCGTGCGCGGTGATGATCATCGGGTCGCTGCCGCCGGCCTCGATCACCGCCGGCTTCAGGTGCGCCGCCGCCGCCATCGCCACCGCCTTGCCGGCTGCGACCGAGCCGGTGAAGGCGACGGCGTGCGTTTCGGGCGAGGCGATCAGCGCCTTGGCGAGCTCCGCCCCGCCCGGCAGGCAGGCGACGAGACCGGCCGGCAGGGCGCGGAAGACGGCCATGAAATCGAGCGTCGAGAGCGTCGTCGCCGGCGCCGGCTTGATCACGCAGCCGTTGCCGGCGGCGAGCGAGGCCGCGACCGTCCAGCACATCAGGAGGACGGGGAAGTTGAACGGCATGATGTGCACGCTGACGCCGAGCGGCTCGTAGCGGGCGTGCTGGAAGGAGCCCGCCTGCGTCGTGCCGGCCACCTTGCCGGCCTCGTCGCGCGCCATCTCGGCGTAGTAGCGGAAGATGCCGGCGCAGTTGGCGATCTCGCCGATCGCCTCCGGATAGGGCTTTCCCATCTCGCGCGTCATCAGTTCGGCGCAGCCGCGCATGTCGGCCGCCTCGATGGCGTTCGCCACCTGGTGCAGCGCCTTGGCGCGCGACTTCGCGTCGAGCCGGCGCCAGGCCTTCTGCGCCGCCGTCACCGCGGCGAGCGCGGCGGCCGTCTCCTCCGGCGAGGTCTCGGCGATCCGGCCGACGGTCGCGAGCGTCGCCGGGTCCGTCACGGGCATCGGCGCGCCGCCGGCGAGGTGGTAGTCGGGGTTCACGTAGAACGTCGGGTGGCCCGGATCGTAGGTGGTCATGGTGTGTGCTCCGGGTGCGCCTGGGCGGCCGGCGGGTAGGTCCGCCAGCCGGGGGCGTGGGCGTCGACGAGGTCGGCGATCGCGCCGAGGCCGGCGCGGGCGAGCGCCCGGTCGAGGAGGCCGACGACGCGCGGAATGTGGGCACGGTAGCGCGTCTTGCCGTCGCGCCGCGCCAGCCGCTCGAAGATGCCGGCCACCTTGGCGTGCCGCTGCGCGGCGAGGAGGGCGTAGTCGGTGAGGAACAGGCCGTGGTCGATCTCCGGCATCGCCGCGAGGTAGCGCTCGACCATCGCCTCGGCGAGGCCGGGGGCGAGGTCGCGGCGGGCGTCCTCGGTCAGCGACACGAGGTCGTAGGCGCGGGCGCCGACGAGCGCGTCCTGGAAGTCGAGGAGGCCGCAGGCGGCGACGCCCGTCCGCCCGTCGACGACCATCAGGTTGTCGACGTGGAAGTCGCGCAGCACCAGCGCCTCGCGGCGGGTCGCGACGTCGGCGAGCGCCGCGTCGAAGGCGGCGAGGAAGTCGCGGCGGAAGCGGGCGAGCCGCGCCGGCTCGGCGGCGAGGCCAGGGGCGACGGCCGGCACGTACCAGTCGGCGAAGAGCGCCGTCTCCGCTTCGAGCGCCGCCGCGTCGTAGGCCGGCACGGCGATCGCGGCGCCCTCCGGCGCCCGGTGCAGCGCGACGAGCGCGTCGACCGCGAGCGCGTAGAGCGCCCATTCGTCGTGGCCGCCGGCGATGAGCCGCGTGAAGGTGCCGTCGCCGAGGTCTTCGATCAGCGCCAGCCCGCGCGCCGCGTCGGCGGCGATCACCCGCGGCGCCGACAGGCCGAGCCGGCCGAGGTGGGCGGCGACCGCGAGGAAGGGCGGCAGGTCGGCGGCGCCCGGCGCCGCGTCCATCAGCATCAGCCCGGCGCCGGCGAGCCGGAAGTAGCGCCGCGGCGAGGCGTCGGCCGGCAGCGCCACGAGCGTGTGCGCCCCCCCGCCGGCGGCGGCGAGGAAGGCCCGCCGCTCGTCGTCGCGGTCCGCCTCGGCGCGCTCCGGCGCCGCTATGGTCGGGGCGGCGCGCATCAGCGGATCATGTAGACCTTCTTCACCGTCTCGTGGACGGTGCAGACGCCCTTCCAGTCCTGCGGGAAGAAGGCGGCGGTGTCCGGGGTGATCTCGATCACCTCACCCGTTTCGTGCACGTAGGTCGCCCGGCCCTCGAGGAAGTGGCAGAACTCGTCGCGGGTGACATGGCAGGCCCACTTGCCGGGCGTGCACACCCACAGCCCGCACTCCGACTTGCCGCCCTCGCCTTTGTGGATGAGCTTGCCCGAGGTGCGGCTCTCGCCCTCGATCATCGTCGGAATGACGCCCCAGTCGACGAGGTCGGCGATGGCGAGCGGATGGCGGATCAGGGGGGCGGTGGTCATGGGGTTTCCTTCGGGAACGGGGCGCTCTTCATCCTCCCCCTGCCAGGGGGGAGGACAGCTGCGCCGGAGGCGCAGCAGGTGGGGGCCAGTCAATCCGGGTCGAGGCCCTGATTGACTGGCCCACCCTGGCCGCTACGCGGCCTGTCCCTTCCCCTGGCAGGGGAGGGAAAGAACAGCGGCCGGGGAGGGACACTCGTCGTCTCACGCCAGCATGTAGACGTTCCTCATCGTCTCGTGGACGGTGCATTCGCCGGTCCAGCCGGCCTTGAACATCACCACCGTGCCGGCCGCGACCTCGATCACCTCGCCGCGGTCCTCGCGGTAGGTGGCGCGGCCGGCGACGAAGTGGCAGAGCTCGTCGCGCGGGATCGACAGCCGCCAGCGGCCGGGCGTGCAGACCCAGATGCCGGCCTCGGGAATGTTGCCCGGCCCCTTGAAGACGAGCCGCCCGGTCGAGCGCGACACGCCTTCGAGCGCGTCCGCCTGCACGCCCCAGTCGACGAGGTCGGTCCGCGTCGAGGCGTGTTTGAGGGTCGGCGCCGAGCCCGTCGCGTCAGCCATCGAAGCGCCCCGTCGTCACGAGCGTGTCGAGGATCCTGGCCGCCTTCTCGGTGCCGACGCGCGCCGTCATGTGGGCGCTCGTCGCGGCGAGGTTCGCCTTGATCTCCGGGTCGTTCAGGCAGGCGTCGAGCTTCTCGGCGAGCTCGGCGTCGGTCCAGTCGGCCCGGTGCATCTTGAAGCCGTGCTTCGTCTCGGCGATGCGGGTGGCGTTGTCGTGGCCGTCCCACACATAGGGCATGATGATCGCCGGCTTGCCGAAGTAGAGGCACTCGGTGAACGAGTTGTTGCCGCCGTGGTGGATCACCGCGTCGACCTGCGGGATCACCGAGGGCTGCGGGAACCAGCCGTCGATGACGACGTTCGGCGGCAACTCCGAGTATTCGCCCATGTAACCGCCGACGTTGACGAGCGCGCGGCAGGGCAGCTTGCCGATCGCCGTGATCAGCCGCTTCAGGAGCGCCGTGTCGCCCGAGCCGAGGCTGCCGAAGCTCACATAGAGGAGCGGCTTGTCCTGGTTCACCGGGAACTCGGGCACCGTGTAGGGCTTGTCCTGCCGGACGCAGCCTTCGAGGTACTGGAAGGTCTTCGGCGACAGCGGGTGGCGCCGCTTGAACTTCATCGGCTCGGGATAGAGCAGCAGGTTCATGAACGGCGAGGCCTCGAAGAACTGCCCGAGCGGATAGGGCTCCGCCTCGCCGCATTCCTTCAGGAAGGCGTTGTAGTCATCGTGGATCGGCTTGATCATCGCGTCGAACTTGGCGCGATAGGCGGCGTGGCAGGCCGTGTCGCTCTCGCCGCAGCCCGAAAGGTGCGGCGGGATGTCGGGATCCTCGATCTCGTTCTCCGAGCACGAGATGATGCGGACCCACGGCTTGCCGTTCTCCGTGGCGTAGCGCTTGATCGCCGGAAACAGGATCACGTTGTCGACGCAGATCATGTCCGGCTTCACCGCGGCGAGCACGCCCGGCAGGTCCTTCTCGGCCCACTTCGCGGTGTCGACGATCGCCGTCCAGCAGTCCTTCACGTAGGTGTCGATCTGCTCGTAGGGCGACTTCACGAAGTTCGGGATGTGGCCGTTGATGAAGTCCTCCCAGAACTTCGCCATCTGCTCGGCCGGCATCGGCTCCGACAGGTTCACCGCGTGCGCCTCGAAGCCGTAGCTCTTGTAGACGTCGACGAAGCCCGGGTCGGAGAGGAACACCGGCTTGTGCCCCAGCGCGGCCACCGCCTGGGCGATGCCGACGGAGTTGAGCGCCGGTCCGTAGGCGGCTTCGGGGAAGAAGGCGATCGTCTTCGTCATCGCGTCGGCTCCTCGGACGTGTCTCGTTCGGCGAAGATGCGGCTGTCGGCGGCGGCCCAGCCGAGGGTCACCGGCGTGCCGGGTTCGAGCGGCGAGGCTTCGGCGGCGTCGGCCGTGAGCCGCACCAGGATCGGCGCCGGCAGCGCGCCGCACGCCACGTGGAGCTGCACGTCGAGGCCGTGATAGGCGATCGCGGCGACGGTGCCGGCGATGCGGTTGTCCGGCCCCGGCGCGCCGGGGGCGACGAGCGACAGCCGCTCGGGCCTGACCGCCGCCACGGCCGCCGCACCGGCGGAAAGGCCGGTCGGCAACGCGCCGCGCACCAGCCCGACGCCCGGCACCTCGACGCCGTCCGCGACGGCCCGGCCGGGCAGGAAGTTCATCACCCCGATGAAGTCGGCGACGAAGCGGTCGGCCGGCCGCTCGTAGACCTCGTGCGGCGTGCCGCACTGGCGCACCCGCCCGTCCTTCAGCACCGCCACCCGGTCGGCCATCACGAGCGCCTCCTCCTGGTCGTGGGTGACGACGATGAAGGTGATGCCGACCTCGCTCTGCAGCCGCTTCAGTTCGAGCTGCATGGCGCCCCGGAGCTTCTTGTCGAGCGCGCCGAGCGGCTCGTCGAGGAGCAGCACCCGCGGCCGCTTGACGAGGGCGCGGGCGAGCGCCACGCGCTGCTTCTGGCCGCCGGAGAGCGCGTCCGGCTTGCGGTCGGCGAGGCTCTCGAGCTGCGTCGCCGCCAGGATCGCGTCGACGCGCGCTGCGATCTCCGCCCGCGGCAGCCGCTCCATCTCGAGCCCGTAGGCGATGTTCGCCCGCGCCGTCATGTGCGGAAAGAGCGCGTAGCTCTGGAACATCAGGTTGAGCGGCCGCCGGTTCGGCGGCAGCGGCGAGATGTCCTTGCCGTCGAGCAGGATGCGCCCGCCGCTCAGGCTCTCGAAGCCGGCGAGCATCCTGAGGAGCGTGGTCTTGCCGCAGCCGGAGGGGCCGAGCAGGGCGAAGAACTCGTTCTCGCGGATGGCGAGCGAGATGCCGTCGACGGCGGTCACCGCGCCGAACCGCTTCGACACCGCCTCGGTGGTCAGGACCGCGTTCATTGGCCGATCGTCCCGCGGTTGAGGCGCTGCGAAATGGTGAGCGCGACGACGCTGACGGCGATGACGAGCGTCGCGAGCGCGTTGATCTCCGGCGTGATGCCGAAGCGGAGCATCGAGTAGATCTGCATCGGCAGCGTGATCGAGGAGCGCCCGGCGCCGGCGGTGAAGAAGGCGATGATGAACTCGTCGACCGACAGCGTGAAGGCGATCAGCGCGCCGGCGACGACGCTCGGCAGGATCGCCGGCAGCGTCACCCGCCGGAAGGTGGTGAGCCCCGAGGCGCCGAGGTCGGCCGAGGCCTCGACCATCGACCAGTCGAAGCTCTTCAGCCGCGCCCGCACCACCGCCGACACGAAGGCGAGGTTGAAGACGACGTGGGCGGCGACGATCGTGTGCAGCCCCATCGTCACGTCGAGGGCGGCGAAGAACGACAGGAGCGCGATCGCGAGCACGATGTCGGGAATGATCATCGGCGCGAACACCAGCGCCTCGAGCCCGCGGCTCCTCGACCGCCGCATCTCGATGCCGAGGGCGAGCAGCGTGCCGAGGACGGTGGCGATGGCGGTCGAGGCGAGCGCCACGATCAGCGTGTTGCCGGCGGCGAGCAGGATCGCCGAATTGCTCGCCAGCGAGACGTACCACTTGACCGAGAAGCCCGACCACGCGGTCGGCAGCCCGCCCTCGTTGAACGACAGCGCCACCAGCACGGCGATCGGCACGTAGAGGAACACGAACACCGCGGCGAGCACGGCGCGGAGCGCGAGGCGGGTCGAGGCGTCGCTCATGCCGCCGCCTCGCGGGTCCGCGTGCCAGACGCCCGCTCGGTGGCGAAAGCCTGGGCGATCAGCAGCGCCATCATCACGGTGATGAGGACGAGCGACAGCGCCGCGCCGAACGGCCAGTCGTTGGCGGTCAGGAACTGGTCGTAGATGAGGTTGCCGACCATCTGGAAGCGGCCGCCGCCGAGCAGCGCCGGCGTCACGAAGTTGCCGATCGACAGCACGAACACGAAGACGGCGCCGGCGGCGACGCCCGGCATCGTCAGCGGCAGCGTGATGCGCCGGAAGGTGGTGAAGCCCGAGGCGCCGAGGTCGCGCGAGGCCTCGCGGTAGTCGGGGCTCAGCCGCGACAGCGCCGAGTAGACGGCGAGGATGACGAACGGCAGGTAGTTGTAGACGAGGCCGACGATCACCGCGCCCTCGGTGTAGAGCAGCGACGGCGGCTCGCCGGTGTAGCCTGCCCAGCGCAGCCCCTGGGTCACCAGCCCCTCGCGGTTGAGGAGCACGATCCAGGCGTAGGTGCGGATCAGGTAGTTCGACCAGAACGGCAGCACGGCGAGGAACAGGATCACCGGCTGGCGCCGCGCCGGCGCCATCGCGATCGCGTAGGCGGCCGGGTAGCCGATGAGGAGCGCGATCAGCGTCGCGAGCCCGGCCACCCTCGCCGAGGTGAGGAAGATCCCGGCATAGAGCGGGTCGAAGGCGCGCTCGAAGTTCTCGAGCGTCAGCACGTACTCGATGCCGCCGTAGACGCCGCGCAGGAAGAAGGCGTTGGCGAGCACCAGCAGGCACGGCACCACCAGGAACACCGCGAGCCACACGAGCGCCGGCGCCATCAGGAGGCGAGGGTGGGCGAGGGGGGTGCTCATGCGGCGGGATCGATGACGGTGTGTGTGTGAGGCCGGGAGAGGTGGACAGGCCGGGTGCCGATCGGGGCCGTGCCGCCTGTCCCACACACGGCGGTCATCCCCCGGCTTGTCCCGGGGACCCATTGCCCCTGTCCGTGGACAGGACGGGAAGAGAGGACAGACGGCATTGCCCGTTGCACCGCGAATGGGTCCCCGGGACAAGCCCGGCCTTTTACCGAGATCGACAATCGGGCTGACGCGGCCTGGAGCTTGGCTTTGTAACCGGGTT